>TARA_R100000654_G_scaffold10947_1_pt1 | contig 35704 bp, 37 predicted proteins | sample TARA_R100000654 | Tara Oceans TARA_R100000654 (sample SAMEA2622473) | marine metagenome | biome: marine biome (ENVO:00000447); feature: surface water layer (ENVO:00002042); material: "saline water (ENVO:00002010), including plankton (ENVO:xxxxxxxx)" | depth 5 m
ACAAAAAATACTGAAATAGAAGTTGATACAACTGCTATTGCTACATCGGCTGCAACTACAGCTACTAATACTACAGCTATAGAGGATGATACTAGTTCTCTTAATGATACTTCAGCAATGCCTGCAATGTTAAGAGCAACTGCTTCAGGTCTAGTAACAATTGCTGCTCCCATGAAGTCTGTATCTTTTTATAATGCAGCTGCAGGAGATGCAAATGTTTTAGGAGTAGTTCTTAAACAAGGAGAAACTGTAAATTTTGATGCAGGTGGCAATATGAATAAATTTGCTGGAAACACCTTTGATTATGATGCTGATATATCAGGTGGAAATGCAGGAGATCTTTTGATAATATATGTAGCATAAGCCATGCCTGTTTCAATTAACACTCATGGTAGTCTAGGGGTAGGTATACATACTCATATTGTACCTCCAGCAACTTCTTCTTTTGATGGATTTATAATGGAGCTTACTGTTACAGGAACATCTGCTTTTCAGCTAAGAGGAAGAAATATAGGTACTTATAATTATGATGTAGATTGGGGAGATGGTACTATAGATACAGTAACTACTTATAATGGAGGTTCTCACACTTACTCTTCTACAGGAACCTATCTAGTTAAAATAAGTGGTGATTTTTCTGGATTTGAGTATGGAACAATATCAGGAGGTTGGAAAGATTATCTAACTAAAATAGTTCAGTGGGGTAATATACAATGGAAATCTTTTTATCAAGCTTTTACTGGGTTTGATAATTTAAATTCTTTGCCTACAGATTATCCTGATATATCAGGTTTAACAGATACAAGAGCTAGGAAAATGTTTTATAATTTACCAGCCCTTACTAGCTGTGATTTATCTAATTGGCAAAATACAGGAAACTTTTCAGGGGATGCTTTAGGCATGCTTTACGGTTTTCTTGACTGTACTAATATTAACCTTACAGGATGGGATACTAGTAATATGACTAATACCCAAGATTTTATGGCTCATTGTGGTAGAACTGCGGGTGGATGCACAGTAACAGCACCTAATTTAGATTTTAGTGGGACTAATACTCTTTATAGAATGTTTTATAGAGCTTGTGTTAAAGCTAATTCAGATGTAAGTAATTGGACATTAAACGCTTCAGGAGTTAGTTTGGCAAGATTCTTCTATGAATCAGGTGCATTTAGTTCACCAACATTTGCTGGAGTAACTGAGTTAGATATGTCTACTTGGAATAATACTTCAGGAATTAATAACATGCAATATTATGCATACAACTCTAGTGCTTTAAAAAATATTAATGTAACAAATTGGGATACATCTAATGTTACTGACATGTATAGAGCATTTTATGGTTGTCTACATATTCAAGAAATAGCAGGATTAAGCACAATAGATATTTCAAGTGTTACTGATGCAAGGGAAATGTTCTTTAATACAAGAAAACTTAAATTTGATAACCATAATTTTGGTCCAAGTTGGAATAATTGGGCAGCATGTACAACTACTTTTGCCAAATTCTTTTATAGGAATGGATACAGTCTTGCAGCTGTAGATGCAGGACCTCCTCCTACAGTATCAGCTTGGTCTATGCCTAGTGCTACAGGAAACATACAGGAATTATTTAGGGAAGCACAATATGCTTCAGGAAGTACTATTACTTTAAACTGGAACTATCCTGCTTGTACAAGTTTTCTTCTTGCTTTCTTTATAACAAAAGGTGTTAGTGCAATAAATATTAACATGACTACTACAAATGCATTAACTAGTCTTAAAGATTCATTTAAACAGGCATCTAGCTTATCAAGTATTATTTTTGGTTCCAACATGGATTTTAGTGGAGTTACTGATATGTCAAGTGCATTCTTCCAAATATCTACTACTCCTACTACTCTTACTTTTGATGCATCTGCAGACTTTGGAGCATTAACAACTATAGGAAGTTTAGTAGGAAGTGGATCAACAAGAAAAATGACAACAGCAAGTTATGATGCTCTTTTAGTTAGGCTTGAGGCAACAAATAGTAATACTGTTACTTTAAATGTTAATGCTTCTCAATATACTGCAGGAAGTGCAGCAGATACTGCAAGAACAGCATTAATAGCAGATCATAGTTGGACAATATCAGATGGAGGATCAGTATAACATAAAAAGATATGGCACAGTTTAGTATAAATGAAATAACAAAAAATAATCCTAATAGATGGTTCTATGTAATGAATGGTCAAGGAGAAGCCGGTCTTGTAGTATTTGGATATGCTGGTGATCAAGGAATTACACAAGTTGTAACTGGTCAACCTACTATAAGTGCTTTTTTAACTGAAGATGAGTTAGAATTATTTGTAAATGAAGATGTAGGTATTGCAGATTACTATAAAGATGCAGTAGAATCTGAAAATAGTAAATTCCAAGGTCCTTCTGAAAAGTATGATCCTACTCCACCTGAGTAGAAGAAATTAAAAAAAGAAATATGAAAATAAAAGCACATGCTGCTAATATCCATGAGATTAAACTTGAGGGTACACATGCAAGGATTGCCATGTTGTCAGATATACATTGGGATAACCCAAAGTGTGACTGGGAGACATTAAAAAGAGATTTAGATTACTGTGTAAAGGAGTCTATTCCTATTATGATAAATGGTGATATGTTTTGCTTGATGCAGGGAAGAGGAGATAATAGAAAAAACAAATCTGATATAAGACCAGAACATAATAATGCAAAATATTTAGATAGTATTGTGGAAACTGCTGTTGAATGGTGGTCACCATACTCTCATTTACTTACAGTAATAGGATATGGTAATCATGAAACAGCTATTATTAAATGGCAAGAAACGGATATACTTACTAGATTTGTTAAAATGCTAAATCATGAAAATAATACTAATGTACAAGTAGGTGGCTATGGAGGTTGGATACTTGTGAATCAAATTCTTAGAGGTACCACAAAAGAAAAAGGTGGTGTAATAAGAACTATGAAGATAAGATACTTTCACGGATCTGGTGGAGGAGGTATTGTAACTAAAGGGGCCTTGAATCTTACTAGAGCTTTAGAAATGTATGAAGACTTTGATGTGTTTACTATGGGTCATATACATGAGAATGCAGCTAGAAATGATGTAAGGGATAAACTGCTACAAGGCAGAGATAGTTATAGACAAGAGCAAAGACAAATTCATATGATGCTTACAGGTACATATAAAGAAGAATATGGTGATGGATCTAAAGGTTGGCATGTTGAAAGAGGTGCCCCAATTAAACCTGTAGGAGGAAGAATCTTAAATATTAGATATAGAAGATCTACAAAAGGAGGCAATGATATCTATCATAGAGGTATTGACTCACATAAGTTCCCTGTGTAAATTTTCATAATTTAAATAATTTTCGTATATTATAATAAGTGTTATTTATGTATAAAATATTAAAGAATGGAAATTTCAAGTATGCAGGTGGGTTTTGATGCTCTGCTATCAATCCTATCAGCCTTAGTGGGAGCATTAACAGTTTGGTTTACATTAAAAAATAAAGTAGCAATACAACAAATGGTTTTAAATAATTTAAGTAAAGATGTTGGTGTGGTTCATAAAAGAATAGATGATGTAAAAGATAAGGTTGAAGTAAACAGAGAAAAGCAAGAAAAATCTATAGCTGACTTAAGAGATGATATGGCTAAAATGAAGATAGAAATTATTGAGGCTATTCATGCAATTAAAACTAAATGATAAAAAAGTTCTTTGTAGTATTACTGCTAGTATTAGTTGCTTGCAGTCCAAAAGCTAGATTTACCAGATTGGTAGAAAAGCACCCTTATTTACTTACTATAGATAGTGTAGAAGTAATAGATACTGTAAAATTTACTATAGAAAAAGTAGAGCATGATACAGTATTTACTCAACATTTTTGGACTGAGATTAGAAAGGATACTTTAATAATTGAAAAAGAAAGATTAAGAATTGAAATATTTCATGATACTATACATGATTCTGTATATGTTAGTGGTAAATGCGATACCATAACAGTAGAAAAAATAATAGAAAAGAAAATTCCTGTAAAGTATTATGAAAAGACACCTAAATGGAAACAACTTATAAATAAAGGAATTTATTTATCATTAATATTAATAATTCTATATGGTATATATAGACTATGTAGATTTTTAAAAACTAAATTATGAAAACATTTTTTAAAGAATTATTAAGTGATGAAACAGGACATTATTCATCTAAAAGATTAGGAGGATTATTATGTGTACTAGCACTAGTAACATCTCTAATAGCAAATACATTTACTCATGGTGATATTAAACCAGCCGAGTATTTGGTAGATGCAGTAGCATTATTTGCATTTGGCTCTTTAGGTTTAACATCTATTGACAAATTAACTAAAATTAGAAAAAGAAAATAACATGGGGTAATATCATTAGGAACAATATGCTTTGTATTTTTACTAATGTACATTTTACCTACATTAATTAGATGGTTATGGAGAAAATTATAACTTGTCCAAATTGTAATGCACAATTTGACTTATCAATCAAATCTTCCGGATCTCAAGAATCAAAATATCTTTGGTTATTTGATAATGGTCACGGAGGTATTATAGATGGTGTTTATCAAACTTCTGGTAAAAGATCTCCAGTATGGGATGATGGATCTATTTTATATGAAGGAGAATTTAATAGAGCTATAGTAAATAGATTAGTAAAGCTTTGTAAAGAGAATAATATTGATTACGTTAACCTTGTAGATACTCAAGAGGATGTAAGTTTGGGAGACAGAGTAAGATCAGCTAACAGTATAGCCAAATCCTCAGATAAAAAGTGTATATATGTAAGCATACACGCTAATGGTTTTGATAAAGAGTCTGCTAATGGATGGTCAGTATATACTTCTCCAGGTAAAACTAAATCAGATGATATTGCTACAATATTATTTGAAAAATCTATGAGAGAATTTAAAGGTGAGTATATGAGAAAAGATACTACTGATGGAGATCCTGATAAAGAATCAAACTTTTATGTATTAGTAAATACATCTATGCCAGCTATATTAAGTGAAAACTTTTTTATGACTAACTATGATAACTGTCATAAATACCTTTTACCTGAAGAAGGTAGAGATAGAGTAGCTAAAATACACTTTGAAATGATTCAACAAGTAGAAGCTGAAGGTACAGTGTAAAAATATTTCTTGTTCATAATAAATGAAAGAACCTAGATTTAATTATCTAGGTTTTTTATTTAAACTTCTGTAGTTTAAACTTTATTTGTATATTTGGGTAAATTTAAAAACAAACCAATGGAAAATCCAGAAAATTTATCACCTGAAGAACTTGCGCAAAGAAAAGAAGAAATGCTAACTTTTTATAAGGAATCAATGCCTTATCTTGATGCACAATTAAATTATGAAACAAAGCTTGCTGAAATTGATGAAATGAGATTTAAAAGAACTCAAATTCAAATGCAATATGCTATGATGATGAATCCATCAGAAGAAGACTCAATGCCTGAACCAGAGGCTAAACCAAAAACGAGTAAAAAGAGAACTTTGAAAAAACAAGAAGTATAATGGCTGTTGTTAAACAAGTTCAAAAAAAAGTAGTAATGTCAAAAAAAGACATTATTAAGTTTCAATTGATTACTCACTGTTATCTTAACAAAATAACGGTGAGTAACTCAGATCTTGAATGTTTAACATTACTTAGTCTTTTAGGTCCATTAGAGTTAACTCATTTTTGTTATGATGCTGCTGAAGAGCATAAGATTTTTAAATCTCAACAAACTGTAAGAAATTGTATTAATAAATGCATTAAATCTAACCTTATTCTTAAAGATTCTAAAAATAAGAAATTGATTAAACTTAATGAAAAGTTAAATATAGAAACTTTAGGTACAGTAATGTTAGATTTTAAATTTCTTGCTAAATGAAACCTAAAAAATCAAAAGATTTATATCAAGAAATAGCAGAAACTAAAGATATATCAAAAGCTTTAGTGGAAACAGCAGTAGAGTTTTACTATAGAAATGTTAGAACATTATTGAGTGAACTTTACCATCCTAGAATAAATGTAACAGGACTTGGTATTTTTACAGCTAAAAAAAGATCAGTAAACAGAGCTATACCGAGATGCAAAAAGTATTTAAAAAATCATGATACATCTACTTACTCAGCTTATTATAATAAAAAAATGCTAGAAGAAAAACTAGAGTATCTATGTTCAATAAAAGAACAGATTGAAACTGAAAAGAAAAGAAAAGAAGAATTTTTAAAAAGAAAAAATGAATCTAAAAAAAATATGGAAAAATAGAAAACAGATTTATGAAGGAATTAAAAACTCAGTAATGAGAGATGACTTTGTAGAAAAAGTATCTATGAAAAGAATGGCTATCTGCAAAGAGTGTTTAGAAATAGATTTAAAAGGTTCTAAGTGTGAAGTTCCTGGTACACAACCTTGCTGTGGTAATTGCGGATGCTCGCTTGCATTTAAAACAAGAGCTTTATCATCGCACTGTCCAATAGGAGAGTGGCCTGCATTAATGACATTAGAAGAAGAAGATAAATTAGGAGAATTATGAGTATAGTATTTACAGAAAAAGACCATAGCTATAAGTCTACAAATAAAGATGGTTTTATTGATTGGATTAGTGTAACAACATTAACATCTTATTTTAAAGAACCTTTTGATGCAAAAAAAGTAGCACAAAAAGTTTGTAAAAGAAAAAACTCAAAATGGTTTGGTATGAAACCAAAGCAGATACAAGAGGTTTGGAAAAAAGAATCTGAAAGAGCTATGAGTTTAGGAACGTTTTATCATAATCAAAGAGAAGATGATTTGTGCTCTTTGGCTTCAATTGAACGAGAAGGTTTAACAGTTCCTGTATTTGCACCTATAATAAAATCTGAAGGTGTTAAACTTGCGCCAAATCAAAAACTAGATCCAGGTGTTTATCCAGAACACATGGTTTATTTAAAGTCAGCGGGTATATGTGGTCAATCAGATTTAGTAGAAGTTGTAAACGGAAAGGTTTCTATAATAGACTATAAAACAAATAAAGAAATTAAAATGCAATCCTGGAAAGATTGGGAGGGTATTTCACAAAAAATGAAGTTTCCTGTATCTCATTTAGATGATTGTAATTTTAATCATTATGCTTTACAACTCAGCATTTATATGTATATTATATTAAAACACAATCCTAAACTTAGACCTGGTAATATGTTTATTTATCATGTTCAATTTGAGGAAGAAGGAAAAGATGAGTATGGTTATCCTATTCATAAATATACAGATAAAGGTGACCCTGTTGTAAAAGAAGTAGTACAAATACCTGTGCCATATTTAAAAGATGAGGTTATCTCTATAATACACTATTTAAAAGATAATACGTCTAAATTTAAAAAGAAATGATTGCAAAACTGTTTGATATACAAAATGGCAAAGTTGTGCCAACAGAACACTGTTATACATTAAAGTCTCTTAAAGATATAATGAATAACTATCCCGATGACCACCTTAAAATTTATCAGTATCTTTTTTATATGACTTGTCCTAATCCTGACATGAATCCATTCTTTCATACTCCTGAGCATGAAAAAGAAGAAGTTATAATGAAGGAAGTGGATGGTGAGTTTTCTACAGAAGATGATGATATATACTTAGCATTAAAATTTTGTGAAAAGATGTATGAAACGCCAACATCTAGAGCATATAAAGGTATTGCCGCTATGTTAGATAGATTAGGCAGGTACATGCAAACTACACCAATTGAACATGGTAGAGATGGTAATATAAATTCTTTAGTTAATGCTGCAGCTAAATATCAACAAATTAGAGAATCGTTTAAAGGTGCATATAAGGATCTTCAAGAAGAACAGCAAAGTAATGTAAGGGGAGGAATAGGACTAGGATATGACCAATGATACAGAGATATATCAGGATATTCCTACATGGGACAATGGTACATGGACCAGTACAGACTTTGACAGTAGAGAAGACTTTGCTACTTATGTAAGAGATTTATTTAAAGAACCTGGTCAGTATGACTTTGATAAAACTTCTGCAGAATTTAATGCAGAAGCTAGTAGATTTAACAAACAAGGATTTTATTGTGCAGCTCCATTTAAATCAAGAGATTTTATTAATTACTGGGAAAGTGAAAAAAAGAAATGTAGAAAAGGAGTAATATTTAAAACAAAAGATAAAACTTGGTACATAGCTAGAGACTATTATATGTGGCTAAACTTTTTACCAATCTTTAATAAAGAAATACAAAGATTTGGATTTGCTGATATTAGAGATGCTCAATATCACATGGCATTATATGAAGTACTAGCAGAGTTAAATTATAAACATGTTGCTATATTAAAGAAACGTCAGATAGCTTCTTCTTATTATCATATGGCAAAGCTTATAAATCAGCAATGGTTTGAATCGGGGGTAACATTAAAAATAGGCGCTAGTCTTAAAGATTACATCAATGAGAAAGGATCTTGGAAGTTCTTAGATGAGTATGCTGCATTCTTAAATGAACATACTGCATGGTATAGACCAATGAATCCTAGTAAGGTAATGATGTGGCAACAAAAGATTGAAGTTAGGAAAGGTAACAGAAAAACAGAAGTAGGGCTTAAAGGAACTATACAAGGCATGTCATTTGAGAAAGATCCAACAAATGGTGTAGGGGGTCCAGTTAAATACTTCTTTCATGAGGAGGCAGGAATTGCACCTAAGATGGATAAGACATATGAGTATATGAGACCAGCAATGAGATCAGGGCTTACTACTACTGGATTATTTATAGCAGCAGGATCTGTGGGTGATTTGTCACAATGTAATCCACTTAAGGATATGATACTTAATCCAACTTCTAAAGATGTTTATGCTGTAGAAACTAATTTGATTGATCATAAAGGTACTGAAGGTATGTCAGGTTTATTTATTCCTGAACAATGGTCAATGCCTCCGCACATAGATGAGTATGGTAATTCTAAAGTAGAAGAAGCTACTGCAGCTTTACAAAAACAATTTGATGATTGGAAAAGAGATCTAGCTCCAGAAGATTATCAATTGAGAATATCTCAGCATCCAAGAAATATTAAAGAAGCGTTTGATAATAGATCTGTTTCTGTATTTCCTACACATCTTCTTTCTGCACAAGCAAGAAGAATAGAAGAAAAAGAATATGGCTATGAGTTTCTAGATATATCTGCAGATGCTAATGGTAAACCTAGCGTTGTAAAAAGTAACAAACAACCTATAAAAGATTTTCCTGTAAATAAAAAGACTGAAGACAAAACAGGCTGTTTGGTGGTATGGGAAAGACCAAATAAAGAAAAACCAGACTTTGGAACCTACTATGCTTCTATTGACCCTGTAGCTGAAGGTAAAACTACAACATCTGATTCACTATGTTCTATATATGTAATGAAAAACTCTATAGAGGTTACTAAAGTAACCGGTACTGAAACAGAAACTTATATTGAACAAAGTAAGATTGTAGCTGCTTGGTGCGGAAGGTTTGATGACATAAAGCAAACACACCAAAGATTAGAGCTTATAATAGAATGGTATAATGCGTGGACAGTAATAGAGAATAACATATCATTATTTATTAACTACATGATAAGCAGAAAGAAGCAAAAGTATCTTGTACCTAAAAGTCAAATAATGTTTTTAAAAGACTTAGGTGCTAATAAGAATGTATTCCAAGAATATGGATGGAAAAATACAGGAACATTATTTAAGTCACACTTGTTAAGTTATGGGATAGAGTTTGTAAGAGAAGAGCTTGATCAAGAAACAGCAGAAGATGGAACTGTTCTCAAAACAACTTATGGAATAGAAAGAATTCCAGATCCAATGCTTATAAAAGAAATGCAAGAATATGCAGACGGAGTCAATGTGGATAGATTAGTATCATTTGTAGCACTTGTATCTTTTATGAGAATACAAGAATCTAATAGAGGTTACACTAAGCAAATCATAAGAGATGATGCAGCCAAAAAGTTGCAAAAGTCAGAAAATTTGTTTAAATTAAATAGTAGTCCGTTCAGACATATGGGTAGAAAAAGAAAGAAAATAAATGGCAAATCTATAAAAAGATCTGCCTTTAAAAATATTAAATAAAAACTATGCAGGTATATAATGCACTTCAATTAAAAAAAGGAGCAAAGGTTGAAAGAAATAGAATGGGTGCTATTACTCAACCTCTTCAGTTCTTACCCAATAAGAAAAAAAATGAAGAATGGGCTGCTTGGAATTTAGATTGGTTAGAGTGGGAAGGTCTTAAACAAATCCGAAGAAACTCTAGAAGACTAATGAAAAATTATAAACTTGCAAAAGGTATAATTGATAAATCGGATTATATTGTAGAAGAAGATAATGAGTATGCAGACATAGTAGATATGATAGCAAACAGAGATGAAGATGCTGCATTAGAACTTAAATTCTATCCTATTATACCCAATGTAATAAATGTATTGACTGCAGAGTTTGCAAAAAGATCTACTAAACTTACCTATAGAGCTGTTGATGAGCATTCTTATAATGAGCTCATGGAAGAAAAAAGAAAGATGGTAGAAGAAACTTTGATGTCTGATGCAGAAGAAAAAATTATTGCTGCGTTAATTGAACAAGGTTTAGACCCACAATCTGAAGAAGCTCAAAAACAACTTAATCCTGAAAATATTAAAACTTTACCTGAGATAGAATCTTTTTTTAAGAAAGATTATAGATCTATGTTAGAACAGTGGGCAACACATCAGCATAGTGTGGACGCAGAAAGATATAGAATGGATGAGTTAGAAGAAAGAGCTTTCAGAGATATGCTTATTACAGATAGAGAGTTCTGGCATATGAGAATGATGGAGGATGACTATGATGTAGAACTTTGGAATCCTGTATTAACATTTTATCATAAATCGCCTCAAGCAAGATATATTTCTCAATCTAACTGGGTTGGTAAAACTGATATGTTAACTCCATCTGATGTAATAGATCAGTATGGGTATTTAATGTCAGAAAAGCAATTAGCATCTTTAGAAGCAGCTTATCCTATTCAATCAGCAACTTATGCAATGGGAGGTTACCAGAATGATGGAACTTTTTATGATGCAAGCAGATCGCATAAGTGGAATACAGAAATGCCTTCATTAGCAATGAGACAGTATACTACAGCTTTAGCTAATGATCAAACAACTAACGGAGATATAGTAAATCAAATCTTATCAGAAGGAGAAGGTTACAATAATAATATCTATAATCAAAATAATTTAATTAGAGTTACAACTGCTTACTGGAAGTCTCAAAGAAAACTTGGTCATCTTACAAAGATAGATGAAGTAGGAAATGTGTTTACAGATATAGTAACAGAGGATTACAAAGTAATGGATAAACCTCTTTATGATAATAGATTGTTTAAAAATAAAAATAAAGACAATTTACTTTTTGGTGAACATATTGAGTGGATATGGATTAATCAAGTTTGGGGTGGTGTAAAAATAGGACCAAATATTCCAAGTTATTATGGTATGGATATTAATAATGGCTTTACTCCTATTTATGTAGGAATAGATAAAAAGACTCCTGGCCCACTTAAGTTTCAATTTAAAGGTGATGATAATTTATACGGTTGTAAGCTCCCTGTAGAAGGAGCTGTATTCTCAGATAGAAATACTAAGTCAACATCATTAATTGACTTAATGAAACCTTTTCAAATTGGATATAACTTAGTAAATAATCAAATAGCAGATATACTGGTAGATGAATTAGGTACAGTCATAATGCTTGATCAAAACACACTTCCTAAACATTCATTAGGAGAAGATTGGGGTAAAGGTAATCTAGCAAAAGCTTATGTAGCTATGAAGGATTTCCAAATGTTACCTTTAGATACTTCTATTACAAATACGGAGAATGCATTAAACTTCCAGCATTTTCAAAAGCTTGACTTAGAACAGACTAATAGACTTATGTCTAGAATTCAGTTATCTAATTACTTTAAGCAACAAGCTTATGAAACAATTGGAGTTAACCCGCAAAGAATGGGACAACAGTTATCTCAAATGACTGCAACAGGAGTAGAGCAAGCCGCTAATGCATCATATGCGCAAACTGAAATGTATTTTATTCAACATTCTGATTACTTAATGCCAAGAGTACATCAAATGAGAACAGATCTTGCCCAGTATTATCATAGCAATAATCCTTCAAAAAGACTTACATATCTTACAAATAAAGAAGAAAAAGTAAACTTTGAAATAGAAGGTACAGAAATGTTATTAAGAGAGCTAAATATCTTTTGCACAACTACCGCTAATCACAGAGCTGTATTAGAACAATTAAAACAGTTAGCTATGAATAATAATACTACAGGTGCTAGCATTTATGACTTAGGTCAAATCATTCAATCTGATTCCGTAGCTGAACTATCTCATGTATTAAAAGATAGTCAGGATAAACAAGAGAAACAAAAACAAGAGGAAATGCAACAGGCGCAGCAAATGCAGCAACAGCAAACTCAAGCTCAACAACAGATGCAACAAACTAAGCTTGATGCTGAAGCAGCAGAGGCAGAAAAAGAAAGACAAAAAGATATTCTTATTGCAGAAATTAGAGCTGCTGGTTATGGTTCTATGGTAGATATAGACAAAAATCAAATGAATGACTATAGAGATGCTATGTCAGAGATTAGAAAAAGTGAACAATATACTCAACAAACTAATATACAAAGACAAAAGCTTAGTGATGATATGGTTAAGCATTCTCAAAAAATGAGCATTGAAGAACAAAGAATTCAAGCTCAAAGAGAAGTAGCTGATAAACAATTGCAAATAGCTAGAGAGAATAAAAACAAGTATGATGTCAAAACTCCTAAAAAGAATAAGAAGTAATGGATGCCTTTGAAATATTAACACAATATGGGGTACTTGGTATCTGGGTTTTATATGCTATTACTAGAGAAAGATGGCTTCTTAGAAAAATTGAAGAAATATCCGAAAGATCTACAAGAGAAAGAGAGACATGGCATAAGGAAAGAGAACAATTTTTAACACAATGTCATGCTGAAAGAGAAAACTTTATAAAAGAGGTTTCATTAGTAAGATCTGAAGAAAGAGAATTTTACATAAAACAGCTTGAAAAAATATTTAAAAAACTAAAATAGCTATATAATGGGAAAAAAATGTATAAATTTTTACCGTAATTTTAAATTTTTAAGATTTATTTTAGTATATTAAAGTAATAACCAACAAAAACTAACAAATGGCAGAAGAATTAAATGAGGAAACTCAAGTACAAGACTCTACAACGGTAGAGGAAGTAGATGTAAACCTTGATGAGATTTTTGGTCAACCAGGCGCTGAGAGTATAATGTTACCAGCAGAAGAAGTTGAACCGGAACCACAAGAAAAAAAGTCAAACATCTTCTCTAAACCAGAAGAACTTGACACAACGTTCATTGACAAGACTGAAACTACAACTGAAGAAGTAGGTGCAGAGACAGAGCAACCAGCAACGCCTGAACAAAAAAAGGAACTGGTTGATGAAGCACTAGCTGAACTAGATGATGCAATTACTGAAGAGGAAGTAGGAGAAACTAAACCAGGTAGACGTAAAACTGATAAAAGTGGTCTAGTTGATTTAGCTCATAAAATGATTGAAGAGGGTACTCTTTTTGGCTTTGATGATGATAAGCCTATTGAAGAATACACTACTAAAGATTTTAGAGAACTGTTTGAAGCTAACTTTCAAGAAAGAGAAGCTCAAATTAGAGAAAATACTCCAAAAGAATTTTTTAATTCATTGCCTTCTGAACTTCAAGTAGCTGCTAAATATGTTGCAGATGGTGGTACAGACATGAAAGGATTGTTTAGAACTTTATCACATGTTGAAGAAGTTATACAACTAGATCCAGAAAATGAAAATCATCAAGCAGAGATTGCAAGACAATATCTTACAGCAACTAATTTTGGTACAGCAGAAGAAATAGAAGCAGAAATACAAGATTGGGCAGATATTGAGAGGCTAGAGAAAAAAGCTAAACAGTTTAAACCAAAGCTTGATAAAATGCAAGAGAAGATGGTTGCTAATAAGTTAGCTGAACAAGAGCAAAAGAAAGTTCAACAAGAACAAGCTGCTGCACAGTATATGGATAATGTATATACTACACTTTCACAAGGCAAATTAGGAGACATTAAATTAGATAGAAAGCTACAAAATCATTTATACTCTGGATTAGTACAACCTAATTATCCTTCTATATCAGGAAAGCCTACAAATTTATTAGGGCATCTTCTTGAAAAATATCAGTTTGTAGAACCAAGACATGACCTTATTGCAGAAGCACTTTGGTTACTTTCAGATCCAGACGGATATAAAAACAAAGTTAAAAGTCTTGGTAGTCAAGAAGCTGTTGCAGATACAGTAAGAAAACTGAAAACTGCACAGTCTAAGAAAATTAGTTCTTCATCTCAAGCACAAGCTTCTGGCAATGCTAAGAGAAAAGGGACAACAAGAAAACAACCAACAGTACAAAGAAAGAACAATATGTTCAAAAGATTTTAAATTAGTAAACAATAAAAACAAATAATAAATGGCAACTCCAGTTTTAAACAATGGTATCTTTCTACGGGATACAGCGTACAGCGCAAGTTCACACGTAGACTCTTACCACCTGGTTAACATGTTGAAGGATGCAGAACCAATGGATTTAGGTCCAGTGGACTTATGGGCAATGTCTCAGAAAGTTGAAATGCCTCTTTATCAAATGTCTAGCTTTGGTGGCAAAAATGTAATTGAAGTAGATAATGCTCGTGGAGAGTATAAGTGGCAAACACCTGTGTCAAGAGATCTTCCTTATATAATTGAGGATATTGATCCAACTTTGGCAAATACTAGAGGTGCTGATGGTACTACTTTCCGTATCAAGATGAGCTGCAGAGAATTTGGACATGGTGATATCATCACTTATGACAAATACAATGGAGCTGAACTTTACATTACTGATGAGGATATTCTTCCTACAGGTGATGGGTTTATCTACACAGTTCAGATGGTTAATAATAATAACTCTGCAACTTTTGATTCTGCATTTTTAGCAAATGGAACTAAATACTTTAGAAAAGGTTCTGCTAGAGGTGAGTATGGTGAAAGATTTTCTGACATCACAACAGGAACAGGTTTCCGTGAATTCTACAACTATGTAGGAGGAGCAGAAGCTCACGTTCACTACTCAGTTTCTTCTAGAGCTGATCTTATGATCAAAGGTGGAATGAATGCTGATGGTACTATTCCTGTAACTGAGATCTGGAGATCTTCAGGAGATAGCATGGATAGTTCTATAACTTCATTAGAAGATATGGTATCAAAAATGGGTAAAGATGGTGTAAAGAAAGCATTTGATAATGGTGATCTTTCTAGATCTTTCCTTACTAACATGGAAGCTGCTCACTTAACTAAGGTATCAAATGATATTGAGTCTTACCTAATGTGGGGACAAGGTGGTAGAGTTAGACAAGACGGACCAGATGATTTAAGATTATCTGTAGGTCTTTGGCAACAACTTGATAACTCTTTCAAAAGAGTATACAATAAGAATAACTTTAACCTTGACTTATTCCGTTCTGAGATTTATAACTTCTTTAATGGAAAAGTTGAATTCCAAGGTCCAGATCCAAGTAGACAATTGATTGTACAAACTGGTATGGGTGGAATGAGAATGGTTAATGAAGCTATCAAACGTGAAGCTGTAGCATCAGGTCTTGTAATTCAAGCTGCTGATATAGGTGCAATCACTGGTCAAGGAATGGATCTTAACTTTGGTTTTGCTTACACTTCTTATGTGATTCCTTTCTTAGCTAACGTTAAGTTTGTACTTAACCCAGCATTTGATAATGTTAATACTAATGATATTGAGAACCCAATTATTGATGGATTCCCATTATCTTCTTATTCATTCATTATCTTTGACATCACTGATAATACTAACGATAACATCTTCTTATTGAAGTTATCTTGGGATAATCAACTTAAGTGGTGGTATCAAAATGGTACAATGGACTACATGGGACGTAGCCAAGGATTCCAGTCTTCTGGTCAATTCAATGGATACAGAGTAATGATGTCTCAAACAATGCCAGCTGTATGGGTAAAAGACCCAACTAAGGTATTGAAGATTGTTATGAGAAACCCAGTTACTGGAGGATCATTCTAATCTAACAATAGATTCTTATAAAAGGGGGAGGGCTATTCCTCTCCCTTTTTTTTTAATAACCAACAAAATAATAACCAACAAAAATAAAAACCAATGGCAAAAGAACAATTTACAATGGTGGAAACACCATCAGCTAGTAGAGAATCAAAGATTACTATTAGACCCTATTTTGATGCAAGATCAGAAAATATGGGATTAGAAAATTATGGATTAAGTTTATTTGATGGAATAAAACATCAAGAACAATTAGCATGTCTAGAGATTAATGGAATTAATAGATATCTAACAGGTCTTAATGAGTTTGCTCCAGAAGTCAAAAAACTTTCCAAAGAAGCTAGAGAAGCTAAGGTAAGACAGATTAGAGAATCTGTTGCAGATCTAGAAGCAGAATTAGCTTCTAACATACTTGATCCAGAAGACAAAGATTTTTGGAATAAAGTAAAATTATTAAAACCAGATAACAATGAATTCTGGAATAAGATAGACATAAGTGTAGGAAATGAACCTTTGTTTTTAAATATGTCTGATCCTTATGATAGAATTAAATTGCATGCTATTGAGGCAGGTGGGTTTTCTTTAATTGCAAAAAGTTATGAAGATGCAAAAGCAAAACCTAGACCACCTAAGTTTTATTTAGATAAAGATGCAGAAACTGTATCTAGTAGAACTGAATATAAGAAGCTTAGAAATAAAGCACTATCTGAGCTACAAAAGTTGTTTGATAAGAATAGTACTAAATTATTCTATGTAGCAAAAGTTGTAGATGCAAGTAGTACACAATATAAAAAGTCTACTCCACTGGATATTTTATATGAAAATATGGATACATATATTCACGGAGATGGAGCTGAAAGCAATATGGAAAGAGCGGTTAATACTTTCTTAGATGTAGTAAATTCAGACATGGAATCATTAAAAATTAGAAGTATTGTTAAAGATTCCAGCTTTTTTAAGTATATTATTACTAAGAGCGATGGACATATCTATCACAACAAGAAGAATGTCATGTTGGGAAGAAATGTTTCTGATACAGTTGAATTCTTAAAGAATCCTCTTAATGAAGATGTCTTAGATGATTTAACTAAAGAGTGTGAAAATTATTGGAAAAGTTAAATTTAAAAAATAAAAGTTATGCCAGGATATAGAAAAAAAATGATGTATGGAACAGGTGGTGCTAGTATGAAAGCTTATAAAAAAGGTGGAGTAAAGAAAATGAAAAAAAAGCTACCTAAAGCTCAACCAGGAAGACAAACAGGAAAAGCTATTCAAAATTTTTATAGCAAAGCTGATGCATTCTTAGATAATATGTTTCCAGGCCGTCAAGCAAGACAAGACATGAGAGGAGAAGCAAAAGCTTATAGACAAGCTGCTAGATTAGACAGAAAGAAAGGTAGAGTAGATGCTAGAATGCAAAAATTCTATAATAGAAAGTTTAAAGATCTAGAACCAAAAGACCAACCGTTTAATCCTCCACCAATTCCTCTTGGGCCACAGGAACCAAGCCCGGAACCAGAGTACTATACAAATATGAAAAAGGGTGGTAAATATGGACATGGTGGTCAATGGACAAGAAACCCAAAAGGTAGTAGAAGATGTATGTAAAATTATAAGATATGGCACTAAAAGGAAACCAGTATAAACTGGACAAAAACAAAAATGGAAAGATTGATGCTCAAGATTTCAAAATGATGAAAAAAATGAAATATGGTGGAGGCTGCGGTTGTGGTAAAACAATGCCTAAGTATTCTAATAATCCCAGAACTATTCAAGGAAGAACGCTTAGAACTGGTGGAGTAGCTACACCTATGAAACAGTATAGAGTAAAATGATTAAATTTACTAACACTATGACTAAAAAAGAAATGCGTGAGTTTGAAGTAGCTTCAGCAATGAGTACTTTACAAAGAGCTCAAGATATCCAAAAGGATACTAAATTAATGGCTGATATTAGAAAAGCTGCTATGGCTGAAGTTAAAAAACTACAGACTATAGCTGGTAAATCATCTGCTGCACCTAAGAAAACTTTACCTAGAAAGAAAACCCTTAAAAGAAAATAAGATGCCTGGTTACGGAAGAATTAATACTGATGGTGAAATTTTAGAATATTTCAGAAAAGGAGGATCTAAGAAAAAAAAGTCTAAGAAAGATGCTTGCTATCATAAAGCTAAGGCTAAGTATAGAGTATTTCCATCTGCTTATGCAAGTGGATATATTGCTAAATGTAGAAAACGTAGAGGTAAGATAGGATAATGGCAGTAAGAAAAACAGCTAAGGGTCTTGCACTGAAAAGGTGGTTTAAAGAAAAGTGGAAGGATGAGAAAGGAAATCCTTGCGGCTCTTCTAAGAATAAGAAAACTAAGAAGTGTAGACCTAGTAAAAAAATTTCTAAAAAGACTCCTAGAACCTGGGGTTCTATGTCTAAGTCACAAAAGACAAAAGCTGTTGCAGAAAAGAAAAGAGTTGGCATGGGTAGAAGAACCAGTGCTATAAGAAAAAGAAAAACAACTAAAAAAAAGAAATAATGGCATATGCAAAAGTAATGACTAAAGATGCTACTAAAATGGCTAAAATGAAAAAAGGTGGAGCTAAGAAAAGCACTGCTAAGAAGAAGTTTAAAGCTCACATGATGTATTCAAAATCAGGTAAAGCTGTTAGGGCTGGTACAATGAAAAAGCATCTTGAATTAAAAGCTAAAGGATATAATCACGATAAGCGTAGACTTAAAAAGAAAAAGTAATGGCAACTAAAAAAAGTAGTAAGAAAAAAGGAGCTATGAAAGGCTGTACAATCAAGAATGGTTGTAAGTCTAAGAAAGGTGGTCTTACTGCTAAAGGCCGTAAAATGATTAATAGAAAGACTGGCTCTAATCTTAAAGCACCTCAACCAGGTGGTGGAGCTAGAAAGAAAAGTTATTGTGCAAGATCTCTTGGTCAAATGAAAAAGTTTCCTAAAGCTGCTAAAGATCCAAACAGCCGTTTGAGAAAAGCTAGGAGAAGATGGAAATGCTGATCATTTTTTTGTATATTACTATATGAATAAAACTTTTAAAGAACCAGAAGAAGAAAATGATCAAATTTTTATCTACTGGGAATATTAAAAATGGCACAAAAGAAGAAGTTAAATATCAAGAAGGCAATCAAAAAGCCAGGTTCTCTTACAGCTACTGCTAAAAGACAAGGTGGTTATGATAAAAAGAATAAGAGAATTAAAAAATCTTGGCTTAGAGAAAAAGCTAAGGGTAAAGGTAAGACTGCTCAACGTGCTAGATTTGCAATTACATTAGGTAAACTAAGAAAGAAAAAGAAATAATGTTAAATAGCGCAATAGTCATAAAATTAAAACAAAGAGTTAACAAGCTTGATAGTCAAGACTATGATAATATAGAATGTTGGCAAGCTGTTGAGGCTTTTAATAAAGCACAAGTAGAATGGTGCAGAAGACAATTGCATGGTCTTAATATTGTTAAAGAAGGTGATGAACAATCTACTAGAAGAAAAGATGATCTTCAGGTATTACTTTCTGATAATCAACTTTCATTGACTGATAAGAAAGATCATTTCCGAGGATCTATTCCTGAAAACTATTTACAGTTTAAAAGAGTAGATGTATTTGCATGTCAGGATTGTTGTAAAGATAGAAGAATGACGGTATATCTTGCAGAGGAAGGTAATTTAAATCAATTGTTAAGAGATAAATCTAAGCAACCTTCATTTGAATGGGGAGAAACTTTTATTACATTAATTGATAATCAAATTCATATTTACACTAATGATGAATTTGAAATATCACAAGCAGACTTAGTCTATTATAGACAACCTAGAAAAATTCAAATACAAGGTTGTGTAGATCCTTATACTAATCAAGAAACTTTGGTAGAAGTAGAATCTGAATTTAAGGATGATATTATTGAAGTAATTATTGATGAAGCTGTTAGTATATTAGCTGGAGATATAGAATCACCAGTACAATATCCAAGAGGTTCGCAAACTGCTGAAAGAAATAATTAATCTTAATTTGATTAATTAAAAAACTTTTAGTATATTATAGTATATTATTTATTTATTTATAAAATTAAAAACAAAAAACAATGGCTTATTTTAATCACGCTTTTAGAAAGACATTCATTATGGATGCGTATGTTGATCCTGTAGTAGCTCCAGCTTCTACTGCCAGTGGTGCACTAACTTCAGGACAATTATCTTTGTATGATGCAAAGACTTGGGCTCCACTAGATGTGGCTACCCCATCAAAATGTCAATTTGTTATTGCATCAGGTGCTCCTTATGCAGATGACAAAGTTGGACCTTTTCACGGTGGATATACAGAATCAATTAAATCAAAAGGTATTAATCCTAAATTTATTACCAAAGTATGGACTAACAAAGCAAATCCTGCTCAACAGTCTATTTTAAATATTGGTACTACACCAAGTACTGTAGGTAATGCTGGTTGTTGTCCAACTTTCTTATGTGGTGAGAACTATCACTTAAGAGTAGATGTAAAAGGATCTGCTGCATTAAGAATGTTAAATCATCAAGCATATCAAGAAATTACTGCTTACACTGGATGTTGTCCAGATGGAGCTGTTGCTCCTGTTGCTGTAGATCCAGCGCTTGTAATGATTCAGTGGGCAAAAGGAATTAGTGAAAGTGTCATTCTTACAGGTGCTGGTCCTAATGGTAACTCTAATCCAGCTCCATTTATCATTCCTGTAGTTAGTGTAGCTTCTGCAGCTGATGTTGCTGCTGGTCATATAACTACACTTTTATATCCAGAAGGTTTTGATATAGCTGCTGCTGGATTTGTAGCTGCTGCTCAAGCTGCAGTTCAAGCTGTAACTGGTCAAGGTGCTGGTCCAACTATTAGTACTGTAGATGCATATACATCAGCATTTGCTGTTGGAGATTGTGCAGGTTTAACACTAGTTGGTGCTTACGAAGAAACTAAGTTTGGAGATTGTACTTTCCAACCTTCAGATTTCTACGGAACTGAGCCTCTAAGGTTATTTGCTTCTGAAGTAGATTTAAATGGTGATCCATGTGAGTTTACGGGAATATGTATTGAGCATGAGTGTAAAGGTAGAAAACCACAAGGACTTGGTGAGACTGTAGCAAGAGATTTTATCTTATCTGAATCTTACAGACAAGTTCCTTTTGCAACTGACTTAAGAATCCGTGAGATTACTCAAGGAAATGATATGTTAGGTACTGCTGCTGGTCAAGTAAATAGAACTGCATTATATGACAGATTATTTATCTTACATAGCATTCCAAGATACAACAATCCAACAGGTACATTTGATAATGATCAATACTTACTTGAGATTGCTGCTGAAACAGGTGCAGGTGCTGCATTAAATACTCAGCTTGTTAATCTTGCAGATGATATTAAAGTTGTAACAGATGCTGTTGGTAATGACTGTGTTGCACAAGCTGCTGAGGCAGGTGTTGCATGTGCCGCTGCAAGTATTATTGTAGCAGTATAATATAATTAATTACTCATATAAGGGAGAGTGAGATCTAATTTCTCCTCTCCCTTTTTTTATTTCATCTAATATGGCAAATCATGTATTAAGTTTAGAAATACCTCCTGTAGGAAATGCCTGTGTCATGAAGATTTTTGATACAAGTGTATATTCTGCACAGGTTGCTATTTTTGAACCAAAACTTCAAATTACAGTTCCTGGGTATACTTATGCTACAGAAGTTCATTTTCAACCTGAGTCATCTTGCAATTTAACAGCTTGTGATTTAGGATTGCAAACAGAACACTGCGGTCAATCATATGTGAATTTACCTGATGGAATTTATGTAATAAAATATGTAGTAGATCCAAATCATGTGGTCTATGTAGAGTATAACCATTTAAGAATGACTCAGGCTATGGATTTATATCAAAAGATTTTATGTGATATAGATGTGGCAGATTGTGATCCACCTAAAGCTGTAAAAGATAAATTAAATCATCTTAGATTAATTAGAATGTATTTAGATGCAGCAAAAGCTAAAGTAGAAACTTGTCATGAACAACAAGAAGGTATGACACTTTATAATTATGCACTAAAACTTTTAAATAAATTAGATTGTAGACATTGTTAAACCAAAATTAAAACCAACAAATTATGGCAGCAGGATCAAGATGTTCAAACTGTGGAAAACAATTATCATGCGGATGTCAAAAAAGAACGGCATCAGATGGAAGACAAGTTTGTTCAACATGTATAGCAGCTTATGAAGCTAAAATAAAACAAGGTAACTTAAACAAATTTGTAAAATAAAATGTCACTTATATATTATCACTATAGAGTAACTGATTGTTGCAATGGTAGTAACGTTATAGATATTAGGTTAACAGTTGATCCAACAACACCCGATCCTACAGCATTAAGTGGTGTTTATACTTGGGATATTGCTGATACTATAGTAGCAGGAGCTGGTGGAATATTTGAATTTATTAATGGAAACTGTTATCTTTTTGAATTTAGAGCTTTAACAGGTCTTTTATATCCATTTATTAGTGATAGCTCAATAACAGCGGTATCTTTAGGAAAGTTTTCAGACTGTACTTCAGCTGGAGCCTTGTGCCCAGATTGTGGTCCAAAAGACCAAAATTATATAAAAGCAGACCCTTGTTGTGGAGGTCCTGCTATATTTTTTAGAGGTGAGCCTTATATAGGGGGGAGTCAAGGAGGTTCAATGCCTTCATTTAGTCTTTTACAATACACGGGTGTACAGCAATATAATATTGTTGCACCTCCTGTACAAGGGTATCCTTTATTTCCAGGAGAATGTTATACTTGGTCAGTTGGTACAGTTGGTGATGGTTTACCTGGAGCACCTGCTGATATAGCAGAATATAATCTTTTATTTTATCCTCCAGATGCTAGCGCAGATATACAGTTTATACATGCTGATGATTGTACTTATTCTGATTCAGATGTAGGATGTCCAGTTTGTGATCCTATATGTTATCTATTAACTGCTTGTGATGGAACACAAATACAAACTACTATAGAAGACTTTGCAGCTGCTGTAGGAACTTACGTTACACTAGCAGGTTCTACAGAATCTTGGTTTGTTGAAGTAAATGAAGGTGTTTGTACAGATCCTGTGCTAACTTTAGAAATAACTAGTTTTGAAGCAGAACCTTGTCCTTGCAACTGTTATGAAATAATTAGTGCTCCAGGATTAGTTACATATATTGATTGTAATGGTGATCCTCAGTCTACATATGCTCCAGATAAGTTTTGTGCTCAGTCACCTCCTTTAGTAAAAGAAGTTCCTGGTGAACCTTCAGCTGTTATTGTTGAAAGAGGTCTTTGTGAGGATGGAGTTTGTGTTGAAAGATGTTTTCAATTAATTAATTGTGAACCTGAAAAGTATCCAAATCAAAATGCAATACTAACCTCAACGCTCCAAAGTTTATTTAAATATATAAATCCAAGTTCTGTAGTTGAATTAGCAGGATATGAAGGATGTTGGACTGTTACAGAAGCAACCTGCTTATGTGTATCTGTTAGTATAAACGGAATATCATATTTAGCTAATTATTCAGGAAGTACGCATAATAATGAAAAAGTATTTATTTTAGAAGTACTTGGAGTTACTTATTATATTTGGGCAAATGCTGCTGCAGGTAGTTGGATAATTAGTCAAAATGTAGGTAGTACTATACCCGCACAAGTAATAGGAGAAATAAAAGGAGGTATTACAAGTTGCCCAATAGCAGATGAAACCGTTTGGGTAGTAGGAGTTCTTCCTGATGGTAATCCTGTAACAGCAATAATAACTTCACCATGTTCTGATGATAATGCTTGCAAATGTCCTGTAGATGTAACAGTATTACAAGAATATACTAGCTGTATAGAATGTATAGGTCCTATAGCATATAAATTAACGGATTGTGAAAGTGGAGAAGTTACATACAGCATTCAAGATTTATCTGCATATATAGGTAAAGTTATAAAAGATGATTGTAATTGCTGGTTTGTAGAACAGATTACGCATGAACCACCAAGCAGTGTTACTATAAGTAACATTATAGAGTTTACAGATTGCCCATCATGTCTAGCTACATTTTATACATTAACGCCTTGTGATCCAGCACATGCAGATGCAATAATAATTACTCCTTCAAATTTATCACCTTATTTAAATCAAGTTGTTCAAGTAGAAGGTTGTATAGGTTGCTATACTGTTGAACTTTATGCAGGTGTAGGACAACCTCCTAGTCAACAGCCTGTAGAAGTAACAGTTGCTTTTGAAACATGTACAGATTGTGAAACTTTAGTAACAAGATGTTCAACTGTTTTTAATACAACTACAAAAGAACAAGTATATTCATACATAGATATTAATGGAGATACTGCATCTACAGAAACAGTTCCTTCAGGAAAGTCTTCTTTAAGACATTGTGTACAAAAATGGGATGAATCAATTCCTGGTATATTTAATTACTATGGAGATTGTAATGTATTTGAAGTAATTGGTGCTGCTAATGGTTGTGACTGTGTTACTATCTCAATTGAAGGAGAAGAAGGAGCATCTTTTATAGGTGATGCAAACTGGAATGGTACAACTAATGATGGTAAAAATGTTTATTCTTTTGAAATTACTGTATTAGGTGTAAACATCACTTATTATATATGGTATTCTCAAGCTCTTAATGGATGGTTTATAGGTCAAACTATAGGTACAGTTGCTCCTAGTGACATAGGTAGTTTTGAATCAACAGAGGATTGTCCAATATTTACAGATGCACAGTGGGTAAAAGGTGTTTGGCCTGATGGTCAAGCTCTTATATTGTTAGAAACTATAGAGAGTGAAGAGTGTGTTAAACAAAAAACTAAAATAGGAGAGTGTCCGCAGTATTTTCCAAATAACAGAAAAGTAAAACCTGGATATAATACACCTATATGCTCTTCAGAAAAGTATGATAAAATTACATGTAACTTTGCAGAAATAGCTTATAAAGAAGCATTAGCATTAAGATACGGTATATCTAATTGCTGTCCTGAATTAAATGAAAAATGGTTAATAAGTAAAGAACTAATAGAATTACAAGCTTTAAATGATCCTCAGTTCCCATGTCCTAAAACAACTGATAGTTGTGTTAAGACTGGGTCTAATTCTTCTTGCAATTCTTAATAATAATTTGTATATTATAAATAACAAGAAATATGAAACCTTTAAATTTAGATAATAAACCTTGTAGCCCTATCTCTTCAAACTGTATAGTTTGGCAGGGACCTGACATTCCATGCATTAATTTATGTACTGGAGATAGTGTTTCTGAGGTAGTACATAAACTAGCTACAGAGCTTTGCGCAGTATTAGATACATTAAAAGTTTCTAACTATGATTTAACATGTTTTAGTACAATAGCTTGTGGTCCCCAAGACTTTCAAGCTTTAGTTCAGTTTATAATTGATCAGCTTTGTGCAGTTCAAAGTGGAACAACTGCTTCTTCAACTGCATCTTCTAAAGGAGCTACTTTTAGTATAGCTCGTGCTAGTGAAACTTGTCCAGATTGTGTAGTAACAGTGCCTGAAGAATTTGTGGTAGGTACTCAAAAAACAATGCAGTTAGTAGATTATGCTGTAACAATGGGTGAAAAAATTGCTAGCATTGTTTCAGAAATAAGTTTGATGAATGATCAAATTACTGACATAACTATCAGAGTAACAAATTTAGAAAATAAACCAGATCCTACATTTCCCGCATTAACACTTCAGTCAAAATGTGATATTGGAACAGTACCTGCTTCAACAGATAGCGAGGTTCAGGTGATTTTAGAACAGTTTTTTGATGCATTATGGTGTGATTTTTATACAGTAACAGGTACTATAGCTTCATTAACAACTGCTATTGGTAGTCAATCAATTGCAAATACAGATCTTACATTAACTAATCCTGCTGCAAATTATCAAACTCAATATCCAACATGGGTCACAACTCCAGGAACAGTATCAGATACTATAACAAACATATGGTTAGCTATTTATGATATTTATGCAAGTTTACCACCTACAGCGGTAACTGTTCAAGAGACAAATACTGTACAATTAAGTATAACAGCAGATTTAGAAATATCAGCAAAAGTTAAGGATACGGGTTGGGTAGATCTTAATGGGTTTGATTTTTATTCTGGAACAGCTACTAAACCTCAAGTAAGAAGAATAGGAAATGTTCTTCACTTTAGAGGGTATGTTTTTGTGCCACTTGATAATGGTGCAGGAGGTATTCATGGATTATCTAGTTATTCTGATTATAATAATATACCAACTTGTATTCCAGGAACTAGTGGAGCAGGTGCAGTATCAATTAGTACTGGTGGAGTAATTTCGTTTAATGGTGGATTAAGTGTAATACCTACAGCAGTAACAACAAATAATTTAGATGCTGATTATAGAATGCCTTATCCTGCTGTATTAAATAGACCTATTATAATTACAGGAACAGTAGGTACTTCTTTAACAGCTGCATCTAGAATAGCAATAACAGAAGCAGGTGTATTGTATATTGCATCTCTAAGAGATCAAGAACAAATTTCTTCTGCTACAGGAGTTATAGGAGGCTCTCATCTAAGATTTATAACAAGTAATGTTAGATCAGGAGAAAGTATTCCTAATTATATTAATACTGATACTGATATTCATAACTTCCCAGCAGCAGGTGCAAATAACCTTGTTGGAGAAACTGACTTTGATGGATCAGATTATACATGGCCTTTTACATGTGATGCAGGAGACTCTGGTAACTTAGGAGGATTTTTTGCAACTATAGAAGGTTTAACTGCATTTTTAGCTTGTGATGCAGACATTGTAGAGACTACATGTTATTAAAAAGTAAAAAATTAAAAATTATATATATAAATTAAAATAAAAATAAAATGGCTTGTACAAATTGTAATACCCCTAGTTGTGGATGCTCTGGAACTCATGTGGTTTCAGTAACGTGTCCACCAGCCTGCTCTGAAGTGTTTAACATGCAATGCATTGTTTATACAGGAGTAGATTTAACGTGTGATGGAGATACTGTAATTTCTAGAAATGATTATTTAGATGAGGCTATCACAAAATTAGTAAACTATGTATGTAGTAAAGTGGCACCACCTGCTAGTGTAGTAGCGGGTAGCACGTTTATTGATGTAGTTCCTACAACAGATCCTGTTACAGATGTAACAACTTATACTGTATCTGCTGATATGGCTCAATTTGAAGTATACTTTGCTCCCATCATTACTAATCAAATTTTAGCAAAAATATTAGCTGGACCTGCAATTGATGTAGCAGTAGATACTGGAGCAGGAACAGTAACTATATCTCATCAAGATACATCTACTGTGGTTTCTCCACTAGCTGTTACTGGTACAGGTAATACCTTTTTACAAGCTGCTAGTTTTAGTTTTGATACATTTGGTCATGTAACGGGTGCAGCATTTACAACTGGTACAGTTACTCACCAAAATAATTTTGTAACTGCTAAAATTAATCCAGATGCAGGATTTACATGGGGACCAAATAATAATCCTACAGATCTTCAAACTGCAGAGGCTCCTGGAGATACATTAAACTTTGTAGCAGGTGAAGCAATCTATTTAAATGGAAGCACCGTTCCTAGTACAGATGCGATTAGAATTTCATTTGCAGGTTTATCAATAGATTCTGCTTCTGGTCTTAGCGGTGATGGTACTGCAGCTAGTCCATTGGTAAATAGTAAAAATGTATGGACAAGATTTACTGCTGATGATGGTACTTTAGTAAATGCTGATACTACTAATGATGTCTTAGCTGTTGTTGGAAATGGAGGTGGTATTCAAACTACAATAGACCCACTAACAGATACTTTAAAAATTGAAAACACGCTTCCAAATGTTGATCAAAATGTATGGACAAGGTTTGTTGGTGATGTTGGTGCTGTAGATGCTGATACTGACACTGATATTTTAAATGTTATTGGGGCAGGTGGTATTACAACTACAATAGATCCTGCAACGGATACTTTGGAAATTGAAAATACTTCTCCAGCAACAAGTGTAGCATTAACTTCAGCTGGAGGTACTGAAACTTTAGTAAATGATGGTACAGGACCTGCGTTGGCAAATAAAGGTCTTACTGCTGGTGATGGTATTAGTCTTAGTAGTGATGCAGTTTCTGTTACTATAGTTGCTGATGTACAAAGACAACTGCTATCTGGTGTTGGTTGGACTGCTGGAACCGTTACTCCACTTTCTATTACTCACGGTGTTGGTGAGACTTATGTTCAAATAAGAGCCTTTGATGGTTTAAATGATGTAACAGAAGGTTTACTTATAGCTTTGGTAAATTCTACAACTTTTACAATAGATCATCCTACTAGAAATGTAACTGACTTATTAGTTATAGGATAATAAAATTGTCGCAGGTTTGTTGGTTTCTGTGGCTAACAACAAGAAAGCCCTCACACTAGTGGGGGTTTTCTTTTTTTACTATATTTGTTATACTTGCTAATCTCATTAATTTTTAGTATATTATTTACATAGTATGGAACCATTTAAAACACCAAACTTACAGGCTCCTAGATTTAGAGCAGACACTTATGAAGTTCTAAATAAAGAGTTCTTTGACAGATTTAGAGAAAAATATCCTAGGTATAATAAATTAAAGGATAAAGAAATAAGATCAATTATTAAATCTTTTAATAAATTGGCTTTTGAAACAGTGATTGATAATAGAAATGGTGTAGAACTACCTGAGTCATTAGGTTGGCTTTTTATAGGAACTTGTCAAGCTAGTAAAAAGAAAAATGTTGATTACGCTAAATCTAGAAAATACGGTGTTAAGGTTTCAAATAAAAATTGGGACAGTGATGGTAAGCTAGCTAAGATTTTTTTTACAAACCGTGAAATAAAACATAAATTTAGAAATAGAGAGTTTTGGGGATTCATAGCTTGTAGAGAATTTAAAAGAGCAGTTGCTAAAACATATCCAGAAAACTGGAACAACTATATAGTAGTTGATCCAAGACAAAAATTAAAATTTGCTTTTGGTAAAAAAGTAGCTAATGAAATAAGATTAAAAAAGCAAGAACATGCTTTAAAGGACTATAATGAATTTGACTTATGAGCACAACAGTTGGAGAAGCAATATCTAGAGTAAGAAATACTCTTAAAGCTGTTAAGGAAGATCCTTTCTTAACTGATAGAACTATTTACTATTCTATTCTTAAATACGGTCAGTCTCTTATGAAGAGAGAAGATAACCAACTTAGGTTAATGAAGATTAGCAATATTTTTAAAACAATGCCTTATGTTGAACTTATTGAAGTAGATAAGGTAGATGCTGCTTGTTATGGGGTATACTCAGGATGTTATTTTAAAAGAACAAAAGAAAAGCTTCCAAATCTTTTAACTGGTATACAGGGACCTATATTTAGAACAGTATCTTCAATTGACGGTTCTAAAGAATTATTTAGAACTGATCCCGGTACTTTTGTTTCTATGACTAAAACTACAACTTTTAAATATAATAAAAGACAATACTTTTGGTTTCTTGACGGCTATCTATACTTTCCTAACTTAGAATGGGATGCAGTTAAAATTGAAGCAATATTTGAGAATGATGTTGAAACATGTGACTCTGATAAGTGCATTATACGTCAAGACCAATCATTAAATATACCAGACTATTTATTTTCTGAAATAGAACAATACGTAGTAAAAGAATTAACCATGACCATGCAAGTTCCTACAGATGGACAGGATGATGGACAAAATACACTTAGATAATGGATTATAACTATACTTTAAAATATAGAACCTTTGATCAACTTTTAGAAGATGTAACTGTAGATTTAAGTTCATTAGCTTTAGAAAATATGATTGAGCCGCAGCAGCTAATTAAGCTTGCTAAAAAACTTAATTATGATTTAGGGCTTAGAATTAATCAACAAAAAGAGGTTATACTTGATGTTTGTCATGGTAAAGTAAAACTACCTGATGACTTTTATACATTCAACTATGCATTAATTTGCGGAGACTATGAAAGAAAAATTGGTTATGATGGTATAGCTGGGGGAACTACTATGATAGAAGTACCAATTACAACAGGCACTCTTCCTGTAACATATGATGACTTTCCAAAAGATGTTCCTGATCCTTGTGATACAAATGAACCAACACCTTGTTGCGATGATAAAGGTAATGAAGGCACGTGTTTGGTTAATAATCCTAATAAACCTTATGGAGATGCTAATGTAAAACCTAGAGTTTTTATGAACTGTAAGGGAGAATCTTATGAATTAATTCAAGTAATTAATGCTTCAGAAACTTTACTATATAAACAACTGCTTCCTTTGAAAATGAAGGCTAGTCAGAATATTGATTGTGAGTGTCCCAACTTATATCATAATACTGAAAATGAAGGTTGGATTAAACATGGATTTCTTTTTACAAACTTTAAAACAGGTAAAGTATATTTAAACTACCAAGGTCAGATGGAAGATGAAGAAGGTAACTTGCTAGTACCTGATCATGATCTAATAAATGAATATTATGAATATGCATTTAAATCTAGAATTCTTGAAAATCTTTATATGAATGGTGAAGATGTTGCTCAAAGAATGCAACTTGTTGAACAAAGATTGAGAGGCGCTAGAAATAATGCATTAAGCGTAGTTAATACACCTAACTTTAGAGAGTTAAAAGAAATAACAAATGCTAATAGAAAAGCAATGTATGCTAGGTATTACAACATGTTTAGTTCTCATTCTCCAAATTTAATTAATAGACGTGTAAGACATAATATTCACAGCAATGGCTAAACAAAGGAAACAAGGAAAAACTCCTAATACAGGAAATGTCCAAACTAATACTTTTATTAAAGGGTTAAATAAAGATTCTGATCCTTCTTTTGTAAAAGCTGGAATGTGGACACATGCTAGAAATGCTAGCAATAATACATCTAGTGGAGATTTAGGAACTGTTTCTAATGAAGAGTCAAATGCTTTATGTGCTAAAGCAATGTTTGCATCTACAGGTACTAATAAAGATATTATTGGTACAATACATTTATATAGCGATAAGTGGGTAATATACAGTGTACAGTATGATGCCCTAGGTTCAAATGTAATAGCATCTGAAATAGGATTATTTGAAGAAGATCCTTGTAGATATAGAGTTATAGTAAATGATAAATGTTTAAACTTTGATAAGTTATATTTAATTACAGGAGCATCTAGATTATTAGATAATTGTTCATGGCAAGTATATTGGGCTGACAATTTTAACCCTGATAGATATATGAATATTGGAGATCCAAAACTTTGGATTGACGAACCTTTTACATACATGAATGGTCAACCAGGTTCAGCTACAGTAAATTACTACACAAATGGAGCTACTCAAGTATTATGGCCAGGAGTGATTTGGGAGAAAGATTTACAAAATCCATTAACTCCAGATCCATGTGAAACTTACCCAGATTCAAATAAAGTAGATTGTGATAAATTAAGATTAGCAAGATTGCTTAAAACTCCTTCTACTAATATTAAACGTGGAGAACAACCCGGATCCTTACCTAATGGATCTTATGCAGTAGCAATTGCATATACTATAGATCAAGTAAGGGTAACTAATTATTTTTCTGTGGGTCATCCTCAACCTATTTATTATGATCCAGATTTAAGAGGATCTTTAGATATAGAAATTGATGTAGATGAAGAAGCTTTTGATGAATTTGAATTAGTTGTTGTAAGGTTTACTAATCAAAATGAAGATAACAAAATTATAGGTTTTTACTCAACTAAAACAAAAAGAGTTATAGTAGATTTATTTAATGATCAGTTTGAACCCGTAGATAAATTAACCATTTTAAATAGAGATTATGTGTTTGAAAAATCAGAGCAAATGCTTTCTGCAAACAACTATCTATTAAGAATCGGACCTACTTCTAAATTTAATTTTAATTATCAACCTTTAGCAAATTTAATTGAGGCAGAATGGGTATCTGTAGAATATGATGAAAAGTATTATACAGATGGAGGAAAGAATGCAGGTTATTTAAGAGATGAGATATATGCATTCTTCATAAGATGGGTATATGATACAGGGGATAAGTCTGCATCATATCATATTCCGGGTAGACCTCCGGGAGATTATGTAACTCCGGCAGGTGTATCAACAACAGACATAGCTACTCTTGATGATCAGAACAGTGTAGGTACAACTCCATTATATGAAGACAATCAAATCTTTCATGTACTAAATACAGCCACACAAACTTCATCAGCTATAGAACCATTAGAGGATGGTGGTCAAATAATTGCAGCTGGTAAAATGGGTTACTGGCAGTCAAGTGAATTCTATCCTGATAACCAACCTGAAATATGGAACTCTAGTTCTCAGTGTTGGACAGGTGTACCTCTACCACCCACTAATGATCCTCCTAATGCTCCTAGTCGTAGATTTGATTTATGTGGAAAACCTATAAGACATCATAGGTTTCCAGATAATGATTTAACAGAATCTACTTATCACTTTAAAAAGAATAGTGACGGGCAGTTTAAGATTAGACTTATGGGAGTAAGATTTAAGAATATCATTATGCCAAAAGATAATGATGGTAATGATATTCCTAATGTAGTTGGATATGAAATTTTAAGAGGTTCTAGAAATGGTAATAAAACTATTCTAGCTAAAGGTATGATAAATAACTTTAGAAACTATAGCATAAAGGGAAGCCCAGAAAGTATTGATAATACGCCTACACTAGGTCTTTATGCAAACTATCCATATAACTGTTTAATACCTAGAGCTAATCAAGGTGTGTTTACAGGTCGTGCTGATTATTTATATAATGATCCTTTCATGCTTAGAAGAGCTGTACCCTCAGATGCTGCAAAGGATGGTAAAAGAATAGCTCAAAATATTCCTATAGACATACAATCATTTCATTCACCAGATACAAGTTATAATAATCCCGCTCTTACCGCATCTGAATTAAAAGTTTATGGGTTTTTAAAAGGTAAAGCTGTTCAACAGTTTATTGAACCAGAAAAACATCCAGAGTTTAAATTGCTTGGAAATGAAATATTGCTTATTACTATATTAGGCGGTTTAATTAATGTAATTCTAAATGTAACGGGAGAGCTTAATATAAACTATCCAGAAGTAAATTATACTGTTCCTAGATATCCTGTAATGGCAGGAAGTAGTACAACAGGTCTATCATTTCCAGATCCTGGAGGGCCTCCCCCTGGACCTCCAGCTCTTCCTGGTGGTTTGACAGGTTTAGTAGCAGGTAATGTATCATTAGGAACATATATGAATACGGCATTACCTGGATATATTAACGGTGGTGGATTTTTTACTGATGTTATAGCTGGTGGAAACGGTTTAGTAACTGCACAAACGGCAGCATCAAATGCAATTAGTGGCGCAACAGGTCAACTAACATTACCAGGATATGATAAAACTTACACAGCATACCAGTTATTACCTGCAATTTTTACAAACGCAAATGCTATAGGTAACCTTATTCCTGGGTTCACTATGTTAGGTCAGTCTGTATATTATTTTGCAGAAGGAGCTAAAGATACTGTAGATGTATTATATTCAATAGTTAGAACTAGGCAGTATGCTCTTCAAGGAATTGGTCATGGTGAGTATACTAAATTTCGCCCTTCAAACAGTAATGAAAACTGGGATAATGTAAATAGATTTAGATTACCTGTGGGATCATATGTAAAAGATCAGGTATTTCAGTTTCCTACATATCAAGCTCAAAATTATAATTATAGTTTTCCTTATTCAACATATAATGGTGAGGTAAATTATAGAATAAATAATTTATTAAGACCTGAATTAGTTGTACTTAGAACTACAGATGATGATGAAAATCCAGATGGTCCAAACTTTCTTACTACCGGTGTTGCTGGTATAAACTTTCAGTTTATTAAAAGTGTTGACCAATCCTCTATGACTTTAGGTTTAGTTCAAAAAGATATAGGTTTAGGTTGGAAAGATTTATTTTTAGATGGAGAAGCTTTTAGAGAAAACAATAAATCAAATGAGTTTGAAACAATAATTGCAAGTCATTATGTAGGTTTAAAATATACATTTAGAAATTTATATAGACAACTAGGATCTATCATTCAAGTTATGACAACTCCTCATGAACAAAGAATAGATTTTAGAGAAAACTTGCCAGATCCTAATACTATACAAATATCCTCTCTTCCTAATGTTTGTGGTAGTTTAAGTTTTGAACATACTAAAATAAAAACCACTCCTGCATTTTTTGGAGGAGATACTTATGTCACAAGACATACTGAAAAAACTATGATGCCTTTCTTCTATGAATGGCTTTATGATAAACCAGATAATACTAGGTTTAATTATTTTAGAAGACAAATGATTCCTGAACCTAGATTTATGGTTAACAGCAATAGATGGGATATAAGTGATCTAAATTTTGATAACTTACTAAATATATTTCAAGCGGGTTCTTCTGGTGTAGGTGAAGGATTATTTCCAAGATCTTATTACAACTTAGACGCTCCTCCACCTTTTGGTTATGATGAAGCATTTAATTTTGTTACTAGATATCCTGGTTTAATAGGTGTAAAGAATTCATATTTCTATACATCAGTAAGTGGTATAAAAGACTTCTTTGTAGAAAGTGAAGTAATTACAGACTGGAGATTTGCAGGTAGAAGTGCTGAAGAAAAGTCTTATAACAAATGGTTGTTTACAGATCTGCAACAATTGTTTAGTCAGAACCCTGCTATATTTACCAAAGGTAATTTTTTTAGATATGATTATTCTTTAAGTGCGTCAAGATTCTTATTTAGTCAGTACTACAATAATGGAGCTTTACAAGGAACTAATTATGATCCAGAAACAGCTGAACTGTGTTATACAAGTTTTCCAAATAGAATTCAATATTCAAAACCTTTACAAGAGCATGAAGCTTATGATTCATGGTTAATGTTCTTGGCTTTGAATAAAGTAGATTTTAAAAGTGAATTAAATACCGTTAAGACATTTGGTAAAACAGGTTTGTTAGTTACATTTAAAAATAACAGTCCTCTGGTATTCCAAGGTGTAGATCAAAGAGAAACTTATTTAGGAGTTAAAGCTACTATAGGTGATGGTGGATTATTTGCTACTACGCCTCAAAATGTAGTAGTATCAGATCAACCTTATCAATATGGTTCTTGCCAAGATATATATTCTGTAATATCTACTCCAGCAGGTATATACTTTATATCACAAGAGCAAGGTAAAATCTTTGCTTATACAGGAAAACTAGAAGAGATATCTCAAACTGGAATGAAGTGGTGGTTTGATAAATTTTTACCATTTAAGCTTTTAGAAGAGTTTCCAAATTATCCTCATACAAATAATCCTGTAGCGGGTATAGGCTGTTCTGCAACTTATGATAACTCAAATTCTGTTTTGTACTTTTCTAAAAGAGACTTCATGGTTAAAAAAGAATTTGTAGGAATTCTTGATTTTGACCCAAGTAC
>TARA_R100000654_G_scaffold5082_3_pt1 | contig 34247 bp, 38 predicted proteins | sample TARA_R100000654 | Tara Oceans TARA_R100000654 (sample SAMEA2622473) | marine metagenome | biome: marine biome (ENVO:00000447); feature: surface water layer (ENVO:00002042); material: "saline water (ENVO:00002010), including plankton (ENVO:xxxxxxxx)" | depth 5 m
GCTGGCAACCGTCTTCATTGGCATCTGCACGGCAGCGGACTCAGATATTGATAAAGGTTTATTACTCATCTAATAGGTATATACCCTGGTTCCACAAAAAAAGCCAGTAAACACAATAAAACTATTAAAACTGCTGTGAATGTGTAGTTCATAGCGGTCCATTTTATTGATTATTTTACTATTAAAGCTACAATTAAAGCCACAAATATAATAGATTCTATTTTGTGATTAGCCCAGTAATGCATAGCTTTGGTTTTAATTTTATTAATCATTTTTTTTCTCCTCCATCTCGTAAAAGAAATTATCAGTGTCTTCAGTTCTCCACTGCTGTGTGTCCTCTACGTTCCAGTAGTTAGTTTGAACCTTCCAATCAGGTACTTGGTCTTTTACCGTAAACGATGGTATATCCCAGATAAGTCTGTTGTTAGGTTGTGCTGCGTAGTTGCCATCATTTAATGCAAGTACGTGAGCGCACTTATGTTCGTGCGGGATCTCTGAATGATCAGTGTCTAATATATTAGGCTCTGGATGAGCAAAGTCAACAGTAAATAAATATCGACCCCAGTGCCATTTTTTATCTTTACCAATGTATTTACCCGATTGTGCTTCTAAGATATCCCAACTAGTAATAGCAGGGTAATAACTAAAACAATTCCAAAGCTGAAGTTCATCAAGTCGTCTTTGTGGTACATCGGTAATCTTAAATCCTCTTTGAATAAAAGCTGTAATAGGTAATCTGTAAAAGATCGCACCGTTTTCCATAATTGCATGAAATAACAATGCACGACCTGTAATACAAGTAACACCAAAGATAATACAATCTTCAACTTCTCCATGATGTTTTTTAAGATCGTATAAATATTCTCTTCTGATTTGTGCATACTCTACTGGTATGTTTCCGTTTAAATAAGCCATAATTAATCCTTATCATAAATGTCTCCCCAAGTTTTACCAGACTCATAATCAACTTTGTTGGGAACTTCTAGACTAACGGCATTTTCCATAATTTCAATTATCTTTTTTGCCTTTGTATTTGACTCTACCGATAAATCTAATTCGTCATGTATTTGTATGTGTGCTAAAATTCCCTCCTTATACAGTTCTAACATAGCTTTTTTAGTCATGTCAGCTGCGCTACCTTGTATTAATTTATTTAAAGCCTTGTATGTAAATGCTCTTCTTATCCCTGGTCCGTGTTCCCTGAGTGCATCTTCATGAGACATGGCTTTATGCATACCAAATTGATTTGGTTCCCACAAATGAAACCGGCATAACCGACCAAGAAGTGTACGTATTTGTCCACGTTCTTGTGCACGATTAGAGGCCGAGTTCATTAGCTGTTTAACAAAAGGAACCTTCGCATGGTATTGGTCAAACAATTCTGCTGCTTTTTCTTTTGATACTCCTAGTTCCGCCTGAAGTTTAGCTTTACCCATTCCATAAAATAATCCTAGATTAATTGTCTTCGCTTGATCTCTTGGAATCTTAGCCATATCGGCTACGATTTGATGGAAGTCTGTTGATGAATCGTTTTCATATGCATCTATTACATCATGTACGGTTGGAAATTTATGAAGAGAAGCATAGTGCACAACTAGTCTTGGTTCTTGTTGTGAGTAATCAAAACATCCCCAAGTGCATCCTTCTTCTGGTAGAAACAAAGACCTAATCATAGGTCCAAGTTCCTTGTTCCTTGCAGGAAGTTGCTGTAAATTAGGGTTATTATAACTAAATCTACCGGTGACTGTTCCTCCAGTATCGGATCTTATTTGATTTATTTCTGCATGAATTCTACCATTATGTTCGTACTTAATTATGGTATCAATAAATGTGGTATGAGCCTTGTTTATTTCTCTAGCTTTTGCTATTTGTTTAACAACAGGATGAGGATGTTCCTGTAAAAAATTTTTTGTGAAAGAAGGTGCCTGTGTTTTCTTTGTTCGTTCGTAAGGTAATTTTAATTTGTCAAAAACTGTGGCGATCGATCGTGCTGCCCATATTTGAACATCTATGTTACTTTCTTTTTTTATCTGTTTCAGTAATAGGTTTTCTTGGTATTCTAAGTCTTGCTTTAATTTATGAGCATTCTCGACATCTACTCTCACTCCTAAGAAACGCATATCAACCAAACAAGGAAAAAGATCAGTCTCTAAATTAAATATAGATTCTACATCTTGATAAATAATTTCTTTTTTAAAAACTTGCCAAAGCTCTAGAGTGAGCTCTGCATCTTTCTCTGCGTAAGATCCAACTTCCATAGCTGGTAATTGCCATAAGTCAGCTTTAGGGTCTAGTCCTCTCGATTTTGCAGCTTCGTTTAATGCTGCCTCGGACTTACCATAACCAAGATAATCCCAGGACAAAGTATTTAAATCATACCTGAACCTATTTTCATCTATTAAAGATGCAGCTATCATTGTATCAACAATTAAACCATTGATTTTTAAACCTAATTTTCTTATCCAACACACATCATACATTGCGTTATGAAAAATTTTTGTAGCATCTGACAACAAAATATCTTTAAACCATTCTAAAGTTCTAACTTTATCCATGTTAGGCCCAGAGCTGTGAGCGATTGGAAAGTAAAATTTCTTGCCAGGTACAGCAACGGCTATACCTACCACCTCTCCTAAACCTATAACAGAACCAGACCCCCTTGTTTTTAACTCTGGATCTCTAGTCTCTAAGTCAATCGCTATCTCATCATACGATCTTAAATCTGGATACTCTTCAGGCTCTATCCATTCTGTCTGTGCCTCGAACATAGGCACCTTCATTTTTTATTATCTTTTAATTTTAACATTTCTAACTGACAATAATGAACAATTTTTTTAAGGTCTTCTGCCCCTCCTTTACGCTGGTATCTACAAACATATTTTATTACGTTACCCTGAAAAAACGAAAGATTATTTTTAGAAATAAATTCGTAGGGTTGTATAGGAAACTTGGTGTAGTGGTTTCCACCTACCTGGGTAAATTGTGGAAATGCTTCTTCAAATATATCTTTTGTTGTCATAAATTATAACCGTGCCTTTCTATTTTTGCTCGCATTAAATATAAATTATTTTTACTACGAGTTATGCCTACATACCAGACTCTATGTTCTTCGTCTCTTTTCTTACTACTTTTTAACACACCTTCTCTAATTTTCCTAGCATTATCCAAAACTAATATTACATTTTCAGACTCTCCTCCTTTTGCTGCATGTATGGTGGATATTTTTATTCTTGGATCCTCTGTTAATTTTTCTTTGTTTGATAGTAGTAATCGTATGTAGTTTTTATCTTCAAGATTTGCTTTATCAAAAGCCTCATACCAGGGGACCAATTCGTTCCAATTATCCTCTGACATATAATCCTCCACGTCTTCTTTTTGTGTTTGTTCCAAATCTTCACCGTCAGTCCATCTTGAATAATACACAGCTGCTTTGTGCAGCTTTGAGTTAAAATTTTTAATATATTTATTTTCAAATAAAAAACCTTTTTGTTTTATTTGCTTTGCAATCTCTATAGATTTGTTAATAGTTCTGGTTAAAATTAACCAGTTGTCTTTTGATAAATCTACGTTTTCTAGATTATTAATTTTTATTAATGAGCCCTCTTCTTTTTTTGGATAGTATACTTTATCTGCTCTTAACCCCTCTATACGACTAATTATAAGGTTAGATACTTCTTGAATTTTAACAGGAACTCTTCTTGATTTTTTTAATACTACCTCTTTGGCTGGTTCCTGTATAAATCTATCAACATCCGCACCTGCCCATGCATATATGGCCTGATCGTCATCACCCGCTAAATACATATCTTTTGTATTAGCTTTTAATATATCATACATCATCCATTGTATTGGTGATAAGTCTTGCGCTTCATCTATAAACACCACATCAAATTTAGGACACAAATATTTTTTTTCAATAAACTGATGAATCATATCAGTGTAATCTATTAAGGCGTTATTTTCTTTATACTTAAAATAATTAGCAGCTATGTGTTTTAAAATGCCTGGATTTATATCCTTGTCGTATTCGGCTGTACAATATTCATCCCAAACTTTTATATTCTTCTCTCTAGATTTTAATATGATTTGAAAGTACTCGTTATCACAGGTTAAATAAGGTGATGAATCTAAATCCCTCTTTGCTTTCACACTAATGCTTAAAGTTTTTCCTATGTCATCATAGTGATAGTCTTGCATAACATTCTCTTCTTTAAGTCCTAAAGTGCGAAAAGCTAAGGAGTGAAGTGTTTGAAAATATTTAAGATCTTTCTTTTGAAACTGTCTGTTTTTATTTAACATTCTTTCTTTAGCAGTGTTGGCCGCTTTTTTTGTAAATGCAAAGTACCCAATGTTTTTTATAGGGGTGCCGGACCTCACATAGGCTAAAGCTCTTCTTATTAACTTCTCTGTTTTACCTGTGCCCGGTGGCCCATAAAATTTTTTTATCAAAGTATATCCTCTTTGTTTTTCATGTCTATGATCTCCACTTCCTCTTCATTTCTTTCAAAGAATGACATTGGAATCTTAATACATCTAATTGGGTTATGTGATTTTTTATCTGTGTCTTTTTTAGGATACCTTTTTAAATATCCTAACTCAGCTTTAAATTCTTCTATTAACATCCTACCAGTTTTTTCATACTTCATCTTCCATTCTTTATTTTTTAAATAATTAAAAAATACTTCCATGGTAAAATATGCGAAGCCTTCTTCTTTTAATATAGAGCCACTGCCAAATGATGTTGCACTAATTGCTGGAACACCGTGTATGTGCTCTTCTAAATACTTGTGTAGTATTTCTTTTGGTGATGTTCCTGCTGGAGGCGGCTGCACCGTTTCTGTTTCTTTTAATTTTTCTACTATGTTTTGAAATTCATCTTGTTTAATTCTAGGTGGTGCTATCGGTGTATGTGCACCTATTAATCTTCTGCATTTTTCCATGTCCATTAAATAATTAATGTCTCTTGCCACAACTTGTTTACTCATTTCTCCATCCTGCTTGTCATTGAAATGAACTGTAAATCTAAATTCTGGTTCTGGTTGGTAATCAATTCTAATTAAAGCAGATAGCTGCGGGAACTTTTTTTGTTTATCAGACATGTATCCAAACTGTCTTTTAGCACACTCTGATTTTATACAAAAATTTCTAATAGGATCTTGATCACAAAGATGCCCTGCGGTTGGTTTACGCCAAGATTTTATTTTGTCTAAAACTTTTTTATCACCCCACTCTTCGTCGTATAAAATATATTTTCTTGCGCCATCTAAAACCCTTTTCTCCCAAAGATCTGGATATTTCTTTTTACAGAACACCATGTAATTAAATAAAAATCTGTCTCTTTCATCCGGTAGTTTATTACTATCATCAATTGTTTTTGATATTGCTTGTAGACAAGGAGGGCCATCTTTAAACTCTTCAGCACCGCCCATTAATATTTTAGTTATATGTGCATCTATAAACTCATTAAGTTCTTTTTCTGATTTTAAATTTGCCTCCACAACTTGAACATATTGATCAAAAGAAAACTCCTCTCCGTTTAAATTCAAAGCAACTCTTTCTGTTTTATTGTAGTAAGGTAAGTTTATAAAATTACCGTTTGTAAAACTACCATCGGGCCCTGTTCCTAGCTCCGTTTGCTTTGGATATATTTCGGTTGTTGGATTTAATTCTAGTGTATATAATAGTTTGTCTAAAAAATTTCTTAAAAAGCTAGCTTTGACTTTTTCTTTTGTGTGAATGTATAAGTGTAATCCACCGCTCTTAGACTTAACAGGAATTACTGGTAAATTATTTTTTTCAATTATTTCTAAATATTTTCTTGGACTAAAATCATGGTATGCTTTTGAATCTATATCTATGGCACCAAAATTAACCATGCCAGTATCGTCACAAGGTTGGATACCTATAGATTTACGACCACTAAGGTGGTCCATATAATCTGAACTAGTAAGAGGTTTACCTGCCCAACCGTGTTTTACTTTAAACTTCCCTGTGGTTGTGTCTTTGTAGCCGTTGCTAATTTCTGCGTAACCATAATCTCTTCTTAATCCATCAAAAATTTTAACAAATTTTTCTTCCATGCGAAATAAAAGTGGGCAACTCCACTCTCGCTTTGTTGCCCACCACCTAGGATTCTAGTAATGTGATGATTCACCTGTTTGCTCTTCACCATGTTTTACTTGCACATCCCCTTTACTAATGCTTTCAGCAAAAGTTTTTGCTTGTTGATAAAGATCGGCATTTTCTATTGGTCCAATCTTACTTATCTCCCAACCAAACCAACTACCTTTATCATTTGATTGCTGATTAGTTTTTAATAAGTATTCGTGACTAAAAGAAGCCGGGGTGAACATACCATTCTTACCCTTGAGCTTGACACTTTGCATCATACTATTCCATTTTCTACTAATTTTTAATTGAGTAGATTTCATAGCAATCAAAGCTGTGGTTGGAATTTCACCACAAACTATTACAAAGTGCTGCGCAGTCTTCTCGATATAATTACCGTTTTGTAATCTATCTTTAAAGTCCGCACCTCTTGTAGTTTTAGTCATGATGTCTGAAGAAGAAGGGTAGATGTTTACTGGTGCTCCAGACCCATCTTTACCTCTATCTCTCCACTCAACATACTCCAACTTGTAGTGACAAGGTATAATATTTACACCTCGCTCACCGTCAAAGAGATCACCTGTTACTGAATTAAATATCATTCCAGGCTGCGCTCCCTCTACATACTTGCCATCTCTTTTGTTTACTTCCGGAGATAGTTGTCCAAGTATTTTAAGAAACGGTAATGCTAAATCATCTTGTGTTAGATTACCCATTCCTTTGTTTGCATCTTCTTCAAAGTTACTAATCGCCAATGACCCATTAGCCTTCTTTATTGGTTCTTTACTCATCGTTATTACCTCTTGGTTATTTTGGTTCGGTTTCCTGCGAACACATTAAATAGTTCCGTGGGCATCTCTTGTCCAGACTCAAGACGCTCACGAACTAAAGCTTTAAGTGTCATGGGTTCAACCTTTAACTTCTGGACAGGTTGATATCCTTGACCTTGTGCAAGGGTTGCATAAGCAATTGCCTTGTTATCTTCGTTACGACCGAAGGAAACGGTGACCTCATTTTTAATAAGATCTCCTAGGCCATTATTACGAAGCCAGTTATATGCCTCTTCCTTTTTTGCAGGTGATATCGAGGCACCATAGACGGGTTTAACTTCAACAGAAGATCCGTCCGATAATTTTAAAGTAGACAAATTCATTTCCTGCATCATGGTAGGAATGACCTCACCTGAAATTAAATCAATATCTTTTTTTAATTTTTTTATTTGATCTTCTCTTGCTGCTAAGTCAGCTTCCATAGCTTGTAATTTTATTACTTGCTCAGACAAAGACTTAGCCTCACTAACTTTTGCTAATGAGTCTTGTTTATCTTGTTCAAAGTTTATATTCATAAGTTATCCTTTCGTGTATACAATATAGTTACATAAAATCCTATGTCAAGTTTAATCTTCAATATCTCCCTTCTCGTATAAGTTGACTCTTATTGGATAGTACATTTTTTCTTGCCTATCCCATTTTAAAAAACTAAACTTTCCATTATTAATTTCTGATACGATAGAGCAAGCTACCCCAATTATGGCAGGATCCCCTGTTAATAATAAATAATCATCTTCAGTAAAATTTTTTAAAAGTTTTCTAAGTTTGAATATTAGTGGACCTGGAGACATAATCATTTGAGAGTTTTCGGGTAATAAAGTTTTTAATTCACCATACTTTGCGGCCCCCATAATATTATATTTAGGAACACCTATTTTAGTTCCTGGTAATTCTTGTATAATGTAAACTGTACTCATAACTTTCTTGACATTCTATTTAACATGTTTATATAGTATTGCAAGAAAGAATAACAGATTATTTATGGATTACAAATTTAAAACAAAGCCGTTCGCGCATCAATTAAAAGCTTTAAAAAAATCTTGGAAAAAAACTTACTTTGCATATTTTATGGAGATGGGTACTGGTAAATCAAAAGTATTAATAGATAATATTTCCATGCTTTATGACAACGGTAAAATAAACGGTGTCTTAATTGTGGCACCAAAAGGCGTTTATAAAAATTGGTATGATCAAGAAATTCCTACACACATGGTTGATCACATAGAGAAAAAAACTGTGTTGTGGCAAGCAACTATTAGTCAAAAACAACAAAGAGAGTTGGATAGTTTGTTTGAAACTGGTGAAGATCTGCACATTTTAATTATGAATGTTGAGGCTTTGTCCACACAAAAAGGGTATGATTTTGCACATAAGTTTTTATTTTCACACAAAACTTTAATGGCTGTGGACGAAAGCACCACAATAAAAAATCCCGATGCAAAACGAACTAAAAACATTTGTCAGCTTGGTCTTGCTGCTAAGTTTACTAGAATACTAACAGGTTCACCTGTAACTAAATCACCTTTAGATTTATTTAAACAGTGCGAATTTTTACATCCAGATTTACTGGGGTATACTTCATATTATGCTTTTAGAGCAAGATATGCTAAATTAAAAACTACTAACTTTGGTGGTAAGTCTTTTCAATTAGTTGTTGGGTATAAAAATTTAGATGAGTTGTCTGAAATAATAAAACCTTTTTCTGATAGAGTATTAAAAAAAGATTGCTTAGACCTGCCTCCTACTAATTATATTAAGAGGACAATACAATTATCCTCAGAGCAACAAAAGCTTTACAATCAAATGAAAAGAATGGCGATTGCTGAACTTAGTGGCAAAACTATGACTACAGCTACAGCCCTAGTTCAGTTAATGCGTTTACAACAAATAACCTGTGGCCACTTTAAGGCGGATGATGGCACTATTAAACAGATAAAAAATAATAGGGTTACTGAATTATTAGATGTCTTAAATGAAGTAGAGGGTAAAGCTATTATCTGGTGTCATTGGAGACATGATATCGAGAGTGTGGTTAAAGTAATAGAAAAAGAATATGGTCCTCGATCCTTGGTTACTTATTATGGTGACACTACCACTGAAGATAGACAGGATGCTATTAAACAAATACAAAATCCAGATAGTGAAGTAAGATTTTTAGTTGGCACACCACAAACCGGTGGGTATGGAATTACTTTAACAGAAGCAAACACAATGATTTATTTTTCTAATGGCTATGACCTAGAAAAAAGGACACAATCAGAAGCTAGAATAGATCGTATCGGTCAGACTAGAAATATGACCTATGTGGATATAATTGCAGAGAATACTGTAGATGAAAAAATTGTAAAAGCTTTACGTAAAAAAATTAATATAGCTAGTCAAATCATGGGTGAAGAATTAAAAGATTGGATTTAAAGTTTTTGTAATAACACCACAATCACACCACCCATGCCAGTAATTAATGCACCGACAGATACTAAAAGTATTCTCTCTATTCTAGTTATTTGAGTTTGTAATTGATTAATACGATCGTGTGTTTGTTTTTGCATTATTCTGCAAAGTTTTTCGTGTGATTCTATTCTTTGTAGTGCATCATATTTTTTACTCATTATGCAATTCCTCTGTTTCTGTTTCTTAGCAAGTTAAATATAGGTGATGTTTCTAGCTCTGTCAAAGTTATAGGTTTTTTAGTTTGAGCAATAATCTGTGAGCTTGGTGCGTTAGCTAAGTTTGGATCTGCGGGTAGTTCTACCTTTGGTTCTTCCCTCACTGCTGGAGTATCTTCTCTTGATCTAAAGACCTCTATTTTTGGAAATAGAATTCTATTTATTCTTTTGTCTAAATCATCCCTGCTTGTATTTAATCTAATAAAACCTAATCTATCTCTTAAAATATCCATTGTTAAAATACTGGATCTAATTTCTGAAGCTATCTTAGCAGCCTGCACAGGATCTTCTAATCTTAATCTGTCTATTAATTTTTCAAAAGTCTCTTCACTGAAACCTGGAACTTTAAATGTTCTATCTTCAAAATTTATTATTTCAGATTTAGTTAAACGATCTCCAAGTATCTCTTCTAATTTAAATCTAGATACACCCATGGTTCTCATGTCATCTAAAACTTGACCAAATATTTTTTGTGATTCAAATGAGTCTAAAACATATTTTTTAAAAGCAGCTAGTCTTTGTTCACCAGTTGCGTTAGCAGATAAAGCGTCTCTACTAAAAGATTTTCTAAGATTTGATTTATCTTTGTTATAAGATGTAATTATAAATGGCATACTATTTAATGGTTTTGCATTCTCTACCCTTACCCCAGCTAACAAAGCTCCAATCTCTGTTTTAGCATCTAACTGTGTACCAAATTGTGTGAATGTACCTGTCACACCTTTGTATATTCTTCTAATACTTCTATTCGCACCTGGTTCTAATTGAGTAAATAAGTGAGCCAATGATTTATCTATTTTTTCAAGAGGGCTATCTTTGTCAAAATATATTTTTTTACCATCTCTAGTTTCTCCTCCTCTAAAAGCTATGTCAAAAACAGCTTCTGTTCCAAGAGATTCTGATACAAACGGGTCAAAAAATTCTGAGAGAGCTCCTGGTGTTCTTGTAATATTATCACCAAACAAGGCTTTAAAAACTATATCATCAACACTATCTTGGGTTAGTTCACCGATTGCATATGCGTTTAATACAGCATTAACAGGCCTTACTAAAGAATCGTATGGATTAGTGTAAGAAAAATTAAAATATTTAAACTCACCTTTTGCATCAGGTTCTGTCAAAGGTATTAGCGTGGCATTTTTTTGATAAACAGGAGCGGCTGATCTTTGAAAAGCTTCTATCTTATCTTTCGTAACTCCTGTAATTTGTTCTGCTGTGTAAGCTATAGTTGATCCTATTCCTCCAAAAACAGCAGAGGCTCCTAAAAGTCTTCTAGCTCCCATCTGTCTAATAAAAGGATTTGAACTAGCTAATTCTCTTGCACCTATATTTAATAAGTGTGCACTCGTTCTTAAAATTTCTGCAGGAAATGCTATAAAGTTACCAACTGGTAGTTTTCTAATTGCTCTAATTACTTCAGGAACTTTACTGTATGTTGGTATCGTATTGGTTACTAAATATGCTGATACATCTTCTATATTTCCTAGCTCTTTAAATTGTTTTACTAAGGCTTCTTTCTGACTAATGTCAGTAGTGTTTAATATTTTTTGATTTATTCTAGCTAATTCTTCTGATTTTCTAGATTCTCTACCAACCGTTCTATACCAATCAATTAAATTTTCTCTGTAAGCTTGGTCACCCTGAACACCTCTTTTATTAAATTTAAAAGCTGTATCTAATGCATCTTGATAAAAATCGTCGGCGTATATTTTCCAAACGTTATCACCACCTTGATAAAGATCAAAAGCTCTTTTGACGGTTGGGTTATTCATCAAGGCAGACAAACTAAATTTACCATCTTGTGCTTGATTTAATATAGTCTTTATCTCATTAACCTCTATGTTTGTATCAACAATACCTCTTTCAATTCTTTTACCTAACATTTTAGCAACTTGTGCTGCACTTATATTTTTACCAGGAAATAGATCATCAGCTAATAATTTAAATGATGCTCCTAAACTCGCTTTACCTCCAATCAATCCACTAGCTAATGCAAAGAAAGATGCTGTTGATACGTTTCTTATTTGAGTCATTGGTGAGAAAACTGTTTTACCTATTTGACCGGTAGCTTTTACAGACATTAAAGCCTTATAAAGAGGTATGTCATATAAAGACGAAAACGATTGATCAACACCTCTAATAGCATTTGCTATTTCAGGAGTTGTAAGTAAACCACTTTGATTATCACCAGCTTGAAATAATTTGCTATCAAACTCTTGTCCAAATCTTCTTCCAGATTCTTTTGTAACTTGGATTAAATTATTAGGGTTTACACCTTTTGCTACCGCATCATCAAAAGATCTAAAGAATAAACCAGACTCTAATCCACTGTCAGCTAATTTATCAAAAAAATTTTTTGAATAAACTTGTTTAGCTGTTTGCATAAATGTATCTGTAACAGCTGCTCTATAGTCAGTTGAAGTTTCTAAGAAAGCATCAGTAACTGCTTTATACTTTCTAACGTCTACTATGTCTCTAACATCTGCCCCTTTTTTAAGAAGTTCTCCTTCTTTTGATGTTATCCTTTCACCTATTTTTGTTGTAGTTTTTCTCGCCTGACCTGCCTCAGTTAGTTTAAAACCTTTTACATCTACTATTTTCTCTCTTAATTCTTTTGTTGGTATTCTAAAAGTTTTTGCAACAGCATTAAATATGGTATCTGGAGATCTATCGCTTTCAATTATTTGTCTTTTTAAATATTCCATTCTGTTAGTAGCAAAATCATCTAAAGATTTTTTCCAAACATCACTTGTTCTATCGGTAGTTTTTGCTATTTCATTTACTTTATCTGCTAAATCTCTATTGCTTCTAACTAAATTTTTAAAAAAATCTTTTGCACCTTTTACTTTTTCGGGATCAAATTTATATGCTTTATTTTTAAACGCAGAAAATACTTGTTTTAAATAAGCACCACCGTTAGCAGTTATACTTGCGCCTAAATTTTGTAATGCATCATCTGAAGATTCAGATAAAAGTCTTCCATAACCTTTACCTATTTTTCTCATCAAAGCTTTTAATCTTCTAGCACTTCTTTGTATTGCCTGATTTGGTAGTTGTTTAAATATATCATCAGCTTCTTTTCCAGAGGCTCTTAAATAATTAAATATTAAATCATTTTCTGCTTGAGCTATTGGAACACTTTTAAATCCTTCTTTAAATCTAACGGCATAATTACTTGCAATATCTTTAAATTCTTTATCGATATTATCCATTAATTTAATTAATGTTTTTTCATCTCTGTTTACTTGATATCCAACTTGTTCTAATAACCTTTTAGACTCTACATCTAATGGACCCGTTGATTTAAAAATATTTTTATAATTGTCCAATGTTTTTAAAAATCTTTCTTTTAAAGGCGCGTTTGGACTTTTAGATAAAAACTTCCAAGAATCTGCCTCGGGTATGTTTAGTTTTTTCATGGCTTTATCCACCGCTTTATCATACAAAGAACCAGCTCCTCTTGCGCCTGCGCCCACAACTTCACTACCAATAATTTTTGTTAGTGGATTAACAACTGTGTAATCCAGTGCTCTTAACGTGTTGCCGCCAACAAAAGCAATTCCTTTTCCCGCAGGAACTAAACCATATTTAAATCCTAACGTACCTGCAACCGGTAGGGCTGCTGTTAAACCACCACCAATTAAAGCACCCTCTGCTCCAAATTTTATTTTTTGTTTAAAAGCTTCTGCTGCTTTTTCTGATCCCTCTAACTCATCCCCTCTATAGTCTTCTGCATACCCTAATGTCTGTGCTATAGTTTTATTTTCTTCTGGGTCTGAGACTACAAAGTCTGTGATACCACCAATTGAACCGTAGAATCCTGTTCTTTTTGCAAGTTCCGCTGTCTTTGCTCCCATGTTTGGAAGACTGGACAGTTTAGTCATTTTACTTGCACCAGATAAAACTTTTATTCCTTGTGAAAGTTTTACTAAAACTCCAGCAGGTAGTGCAAATTGAGATAAAACAGATGTAATTGTACCCACAGGGGTATCGACTTCTGGTGTGATTTTTTCAAAGATATTATCTATTGCAGAGAGAAGATTAGTATCAGCAGCGTAGTCTATAGGTAAAGCACCTAACTTTATTAATTCTTTAACAGCTATACTAGCCCCTCTTATAGCTCCTACAGGTATGTCGGTTACATAATCTGTAAATCCAGGTTTACCTTCTGGGTCAACATTTTCTGGTTCTGTGTTGAATAAACTAAAATCGAAAAGCTCGTCAGCCATGATCCTCCTATACTGTGTCTTGTGGAAGAACTAAATTAACTCCATATTTGACATTAAACTTACTTACATCACCTTGTGTTCTGATGAATGAAAAATCTTGTAGAGCCTCCTCATTATTAGCTATTAATCTTATTATATCGTCTGTAATTTCTTGTGGTAATCTTGTTCTAAGTTGTTCAAAATTTAATTTTGTATCTACTGGTGCAGCTGGGGCATCTGTAGCACCACCGTTAGCCATGTTTACTCTACCACCTTGACTAAAAAATTCTGAAGCACCTGGATAATCAGTAAGATCTTTTTTTATGGTATCATCTGCTATGCCTGCTTTTCTTAAACCTGCAATTATACTTTTTATTCTATTACGTAAAATTCTTTGTTCAGTTTCATCCGTAGTATTTTTATCAAAAATTTGTTCTAAATTTTTCTTTAAAGTATCTAAAGCAGTTGAATAATTTAATGCACCTGAGATACTTAAAGTGTCATCCTTAGTTATTTTTAAATCTGCCTCAAGAGCTTTTAATTCTAACTCTTCTTCTTTAGTTCTTTTATCTTTACCTTTTAAAGCTACATACCTATCTATAAGTTGTTGTGCTGATGTTTTTTTACCAGCACTAATTCTTTTACCTTCAAGATCAGTTGCTGCAGCAAATGCTAATTTAGCGATTTCTTTTTTATCTTTTTTCTTCTGCGTGGCTATACCTAATAAAGCTTTATTTAATACAGCCGCTTTATCTGCTAATGTACCAGGAGTTCCAACAGCATCAGATAAAGCTAAAGCTAGTCTGCCTTTTTGTTCATCTTTGTCTGCTCCTAAATATTTTTGTAATCTTTTGTATTGTTTTTCAAACTCAGATTCAAAACTATCTTCAAGGTTTTCTCCATCAAGATTATCATCTATAATAATTTTTGGATCCTCCGTAGGATTTTTTTTCTTCATTTGTTCAACAAAAGATTTTACATCTTCTTTTTTATCGTACCCAAGAACTTTATTAGATACCTCATTCATATCAATTTTAGTTGTTGCAGTTTTATCTAGATTTTGTTGTTCAATTTCTTTTCTGTTTTCACTGTTAAATAACTCTTGACCGTAAACAATTCCATATTTCTCTGCTAGTGCTCTTTGTTCTTTAGTTAAAAACTTACCTTTATTAGCTATTCTAGCTATCATATCTAACTTATCTTCAAACATCTCCTCTGAAGTTTGAAAGGCATCTAAAGGCATTTCACTCATTGAAAAATCATCTATCATGAATTTTGCTTGTTTTACTGGTTTAGTTTTGGCAACAGAAGCTACACCCATTTCAGATGCATCTTGAGGAAAACTTTTCATTCTTTGATCTAAATTAATTTGCCCTCCAGATGTGCCAACATCAAATCTTTGATTTTGTAAATTTTTTAAATTAGATGGTAACAAAAACATATTTCTATTACCAAAGAAGCCCTCTCGAGCTTGTACTCTTGGGGTTAAACTGTCTATGCCAGTGGGCGTTCCACCCATTTTAAATGAAGGTCTTTTATAAAACATTAGTTTCCTCCAAATATGTTACCTAGACCATAAGCTGTTAATCCAACTTGTAATGCTTGTGACAATGGACTTGCTACTGGTTGCGTTGTTCCTAGTGTTTGAGTAGTTGTTGGGACACCACCGACTTGTGATGCAAGCCCTGATCCAAGAGCCTGGATTCGACTTATTGGTTCTTGATAAGCTAGTTGTGCTCTTTGTTGGTTTGCATCTAATAAAGCTTGTCTTAGTGATAGTGCACCAGTTCCAGCTGTACCTAATTGCTGTTGTGTTGCAGATTCTAAAGAAGGCTGTAATGATGCAAGTCCTCTTGAGAACTCACCTAGTCCTAATTGTGAAGATGCTAAACCACCTTGTTGCTGTGCTAATGATTGTCTTCTAGCAAAGTCTTGTTGAGCTAAATTTTGAGCTTGTGTAAATCCTTGTTGTAATAATTGTGCCTGTAACGCTGCTCTATTTCTATCTGATTGAGCTTGATACTCAGCTAATCTAACACCTTCTCTACCACCACCAAAAGCACCTGCCGCAACAGCACTAGCTTGTATAGCAGGTATTCCAGCTGCTGCTTGTTGATCAAACTCTGTCAATGTTGCATCAATAACTTGTTGTTGATATGGAGACATAAATTGTTGAAAAGCGGTTGGTCCCGTTAAAGCCCTAGCTGCAGCAATGTCTGTGGGCACTGCTCCTAATGTAGTTGCTGCGTCGGTTTGAAATTGTTGAGCTTGATCTAAGAATGGTTGAAACCCTGCAACACCTGTTCCTGTTCCAATAGTATCTACGGTTCCCTCTGGTGTAAATGTTAATTGACCTAATCCTGCTTGTGTAGCTGCTCTTTGTTGCGCTGCTTGAGTTAAGGGATCAACTCCTGCAACCTGTGGTCCAAGTTGTGCAAGAGTAGGTATACCAGCTGTGCCTGGAGCACGACCTACCTGTTGTGTTAATAGGTCAATATACGACTCTTGCGCCGCTTCAAATTCTGGGGATCGTCTTACTCTAGTTTCTGCTACCATTATGCTCTACCTACTTTTTCTGCTTGTTTCATGACGTTGTATAGCTTTTCAGCACCTTTATCAACATCTCCTCCACCGATACCTCTTACGGCATCTGCGGTCATTACAAATTCGTTTTTAGACAACATTGCAGGTACGTCGTCTGCTTTTTCTTTTACTCCTACAGGCACAAAGCCACCACTTTGTCTGTAGTCAAGCTCTTCGATTCCCACTTTGTTTTTTCTTACAGGCACCTCTCCACCCATTTTAAAATTTAAATAATTTTTACGGTCAAAATCTCTAAGTAAATTTATACGTTGTTGTACAGCTTCTTTTTGTTCTTTTATATACTCGTCCCCTAATTTATTATAGTCCATGCTAGTTAGTGTTGGAGTTTTTTGACCAAAGAAAAATGCATCTTCTCCTAATTTTCTTCCAAGTTGAATACCTTTTCTAAAATCACCCTCTTCATCTAAAAATATTTTATTAATTGTTTTATCTGGAGTAACTGTTTTTAAAAATTTTTTTTGTGCTTCATTAAGTTTTATTCCAATTTCTTTTTCAAATTCTGTTGCATCTATTATTCCAGCTCTAGATAATAAAATTCTCTCTCTTATTTTTTCTTTTTGTCTATCAGACAAATCTGATAACTCACCATAATCTAAAGCTTGTGACAAAGCCTTTAAATCATCACTACCAAAAGTTAAAGTATTGAATTTATCTTTATCTCTAAAACCTTCCATATCGTACTCACCTAATTTTAAAGTTTCTATACCTACAAGATTTTTAGGTGAACCTTTTCTAAACCCTATTCTGCCACCGTCTTTTCTACCACCACCTAGTCCTATAACAGCTATCTCTTTTAATATTCTTGCATCACCTATGTTATTAGGACTATTAGGGCTATTTAATATTCTATACAATTGAGGCATTGTATAAGATCTTTCAGAACCACCAGACCCACCTAGTTTTCTAAATAGAAATGATTTTTCTTGTCTACTAAAACTAATGCCTCCACCAGCCATTAGATCATCCATGTCTCTCATGTCTGGGTCTTCGTTTTCAATAATGTCACCACTTATTAATTGTTTAAACTCTTCAATCTCATCAGAGTCTTTATCAGTTCCACGTGCAAAACCTATTCTACCACCTTTAGCTAATTTTAAATTAAACTCTTTAAATAAATCTGATTTAATCTCTCTAATCTTATCGTCGTCTCCTGCAGTTTCTGCCTCTTCTAATAATTTAAATAGTTGAGTTACACGGCTACCGCCTTTACTAAAACCTATTCTGCCACCGTCTTTTTTACTATCAAAAAAGGTTTCTAAATAACCAGCGTACTCTGCTTTCTTCTCTGCTTTTTTAGCTTCATCATATTCTTCTTCAGTGATTTCTGTACCAGCGTCTTTAGCCAGTGCCAATGCCTCTGCATAACTAGCTGCTCCAGATACGGCAGCGATAACAGCTGTCTTATCTAACTTACCATCTTTGTAAAAAAATTCTTTTCCACCTTTTTTAATTAAATCAAAACCTTTATCTAATATGGAATCTCCACTTGCAGCCTCTACACCTATTTTATTAAAAGCTTCCATTTCTCCAACTGTAACTGGTGCCTCTGCTGCTTGAGTTTCAATAAGAGCACTTTGATCAATTGATTTTACCCCCTCTACAGGTTTTGATTGTACCGTATTGCTTTTACCTAATTTAAGACCTGTCTCTGTTCCAAGAGGAGAACTAAAACCTCCCTTAAATCCTTCAAGGCCACCTCTGAATGCTCCACCTTGTGTAAAAGGATTTTGTTGAAATCCTGCACCACCTATAAATCTAGCTAGTTGTCCACCACCATAAGTTAGTGCACCTCTTTTTAAAGAGTCACTTATACTTCCTGTTTGATCAAAAGAACCAATACCTGCCATAGCTGCAGCAACTGCGGGATTGAATGGTGCAACAAAAGGAGCAGCTTTAACTGCAACTTCTGCTACTTCGTTTGGAATAATTTTTCTAATGGTTCTTTTAAGTTTACTACCTAGTCCAAAGTTTTCTCTTGGCACTGGTGAAAGATCCATGATCCCGCCATCTTGTCTTAATTGTCTCTGCATTTGTCCTCTAGTTATTGCCATAGTTTTGCCAAAGTTGATGATAAAGCAGGTATGAATATCCTGAATTTATCACTCTATTTTGTTTCCCCAAATAAGTCAAGACTAGGCATCACCACAGTAATATCTCTTCTTATATCTTCTGGTGATATTCCTTTTGATTTCCAATCATTATCATCTTTATAGTTTTCACCTGTTTTTTTATTTGTTATTTTTTCTATTATTTTTTCAGGATGTAGCTCTTTCATTACGTGGTTACCTCTCTTGGCTGTATTTGTAGTATGGAAGCTATAACATGTAGCTCATTAGCATCTGCTGCTTGAACCTTTAGTATTTCTTTTTCTTCCATAACTAACGGTTGGGTTAATAATTCTGTTGTTGCATTACTGGATATGGTCTTTGTTTTAAATAAACTAAACACATTAGAACTAGCGTCTGTTAAGGTTACGGTTATCGTGGTCCCTGATCCGGCGTCCTCTGATACTAATATAGACTTTATGACAGCTGTATTTGCATCTGGCACAGTATACAGCGTTGTATTATCTGTGGTAGTTAAATCTACTTTTTTATTTAAAAAACTATTAGACATTAATTTAAAAAGAAGTTTTGCGCTTCTACCTCTTGTTTTAATTCTTCTTGAAACGTAGTATTTAATTTTTCCACTATTGCATCAAGATCCCTTACTTGTGCTTCTGCAGTGGAGAGATCATAGTCTTTACTAGGTCTTGTTAATACTTGTACTATCTTAGCCATTAGTCTGCGAACCCTGGATTAAATGGATCATCATAGTTACCTGTAGTTCTAGCTGATCTAGTATTCTCTCCTCCAGTGTATCTATCTCCTAATTGTGTTGCATAAGCATCTGCTTTAATTCGTCTATCTTTTTCTTTTTGAGCTGTTTGTAACGCTTGTAACTCTCTAGCTTTTTCTGCTTCTAGTTGAGCTAATCTAGCTTCTAACACTTCAGACTCTTTTCTTTTTAAAGTATTTTTAATTGTGTCTATTCTTTTTTGATAAGCTCTTTGTAATCCAAATGTCGTAGGGTCACCTAATCTACCACCTGTTATCATATTTAACAACCCACCTGACACAGGATTATAACCTGCCATTAATCCTGAAGTAAGAGTGCCCGCAGTATTTCTAGATTGGTCTGAATAAAATTTATCTAATGCGGCCTGTCTTGGATCTCGTGTAACAAGAGATCCTATACCTCTTAATATGTTACCTGTAATACCACCACTCATTATAAAATCTTTTAAGCCATCAATAGAAAATCTGTTTGTTGGTGTGGGCGCCTCTGTTCCCATTATTGGCTCACCTAGTTCTGTTAATCCTACTTCAACTAAAGGACCTGACTGCATTAAATTTGATGAAACATTTAAATTATTTCTTGTATCTATTTTATCCAAAGGTCTTTTAGTTAAATTATTAACTGATTGAACGCCCTCTATTCCAAGAATACCATCTAAACTTTGATTTATATTTGTTACAGGAAACGTAGACATTGTGTAATTACTTAAATCAAAATTAGGTTCATTTGCAGCTAACATAGCTCTAGCTTCGTTCGGATCTCTCAATCTTATTTGACCGTCTCCGTCTATAAACATGGTCTCGTTGTTAAATCCTATATCTTCTAATGTAGCCATTACCTTCTCCCATCCGGTTGTATATCTAATCTAAAAGTTCCAAGTTTCCAATCCTGACCAGACCCTGTATTTGCTACTTTTAGAGCTATTGCTCTAGCCCTAGCCCTGGTATCCACTTTAGAAGTTGAGGACGTTACAGTAAAAGGTCCAAGTGACGAACTAGAAGCTGTGTCATTAGGAAAATCTCTTAAATTTAAAGTTACTTGTGAGTTACCTGTTTGTGAAATAAAATCTGGTATAAACCTTCTTATCTTCATTATAAATTCTCCATCTCCTCTAAGATTTGCAACGCCTTGCTGTTGCTGTGTTATGTCAAAATCTCCTGACAATATGTTTGCTGTAACTGCTGTAATCGTACCATTTCTATTTTGGTCAGTCCCTGTTTCATGTTCATAGTAAGAAGTTCTGCCCTCTGTATTTCCAACCACATCAAATGATGTATCAGTATCAGCATCATATTCTAAAGCATGAGGCGTGCCAAAAACAGCAGAATCTTGCCACATTGTTCTAGCAAGTGTTCCTACTGTCCACACAGGTCTTTGTGGGGTAGAATCAAAATAATTATAGCAAACCATTTTATTAACAACAGAAGATGTTGAACTAGGATAAAACCACATTACCTCTCCAAATAAATTATTTAAACCAGCAGATATCATTTGATTACCAGATTCCATATTTATGTCATCATAAACGTGATCCTCTACTAAACAAGGTAAAGATTCTAATTTACCTGCGTATCTAAAAAAACCATTTTCTGACATCCAGTATGCAGAACCATCTACTTCAACGCATGCATTTTGTCCAGCTAATCCACAATTAGTTCCCACTTGAGAAAAACCAAAAGTAAAAGGTGGGCCAATAAAACGTTGCGTAAATAAAGCTGTATCGGTCCAAACGTAGATTGCATCTCTACCCCTAATAGCTCCTCTAATTTGAGATCCATCAGCTAGTCTTTGTGTGCCGGCTGTATTAGTTGCCGTGGGTATATAAGTATTTATATCCTCTTGATCGGAGAATCTAATAAACATATCATCCTGTGTTGATGTATCTCCAATAGTTGTCTCTGTTCCAAAAAATACTAAGTGTCTATCCGGTGTTGACACTAACATGTGTCTTGATGCAGTTGGAGCTCCCGTTATGATAGTTGCCCTTGTAGATGTTGCATTTGATAAACTAGAGTCCCAAGAAAAAACAGGGCCATCATGTATTAAACAAATAGCTTTATCACCAAAATTATCTAAGGACCACATTCCAGGATCAATGACTAAATCTCCCGAAGCAGCTTCACCCCAAGCAACATAGTTTGATGAATTTTTTACTGCTGCGCCATCGGAGTGTGAAGATCTCGTAGAGCCTCTTACAGCTCTAGTTATACCAGTTAAATCATTACCAGAAACTCCTGTATAAGAAATTTCTTCGTTTCCAACTTGAATAAAATTTGTGCCAGAAGATGGAAGTTGAGAAGTATCGGCTAAAGTAATAGAGGTCCCTGACCCACCTGTCCCTGCAGTGTCATCTAATAATGCTCCATTTAAAGTTGTAGAGATAGCAGAAGTGTCCTCTCCGCCCCAAGATCCTAACCCCCAACCAAATCCTTTTGCTTGAACAGCGGGTCCTACAGTAAAATATTTTTGTATTCTAATACCACCAGATGTGGTTGCCCCAGAACCTGTTTCGTTTGAATCCATAGTGATTGTTATTGTTGTATTAGTAGGTGTTGTTACTACCATAAATTTTCTATCATCAAAATTAGATGCACTAAAATTAGAATTAGTGATGGCAGTGAAATTATCCATCAACAGTATGTCTCCTGGAACTAAAGTGTGTGCGCTAGAAAAAGTTATTGTTATAGTTGGTGATCCATTGGTTGTAGTGAATGCGTTTGTAAGAGTTGTAGTTGATTCAATGGGGTGTATGTCATAAAACACACCTCCAGAAAAAGCGTATAAAATTCTGTTCGTACCAATAATTGCGTATTTTCTACCTAAAGTATTAACAAAATGATGTAAACCCCTACCTGCTCCTGTCAGTTCATTCTCATTTTGAGTTCCTAATTGATTCCAACCACCTATTTTTTCAGGTGTGCCATATCTAAACCTGACATTATCACAGTCTACCCACTGACCTTCCGCTCCTGTGGGAGTAATTTGTTTGTTTATACCTGGTTGAAATCCGATCTTTTGTAGCATAGCGGCCCATTATATAAGGTTTTAGTGTCTTATACTATATAAATCTGGGCCCCGTCAACCAAAGCGTAAGTGTCTTTCTAGTGCCATTAATAACTGGTTTTACTCTGTGATTTATGTGTGACTTAAAAATAATCAAAGATCCTGGTTCTTTTACTAAATTTTTATTTTCATGAACCCCATTTAAAAATAACTCAAAATCGCCTCCTGTATATTTGCTGGTGGATATGTTTAATATAACGGTAAGTTTTACATCATTGTTAAAATTATTAGATGAGTCTTTATGCCAAGTATATTCAGTTTTTGGACCATACTCATTTATATTAATTATATCATCGTTTTTTAAAGGGTAGATATTATAGCCAAAATGTTGTTTGTTTATTTCTAACACACTACAATAAACATCGTCCAACCAGTTTTTTATAAAACGCCATTCTGTGTATTTTACTTTAGATGTTTTTAAGGAGGATGTTGCTTGGTTATCAGTAGAGTATACTTTATTTTTATCTATTATGTCTAATAATCCTTTTATTTGATAATCATCTAATACGTTATTTAAATAATAATAATCAAATGGTATCATTTAACAATTTGAAAATTTGTGGCTAAAGATATTCGTTCTCCCTTAGATTTAAAAGAATTTACAGAATGTTCTAAGTTAAACGGAAATATAAAAAACTGCCCTACCTCTGGCATGAAAGAGTGCTCTATTGTATTATATGGCCTAACATCTCCATATGTAAAATTAACAACTCCCGGGCCTCTTGATGTACCTATGTATTGCTCATTTTCTTTTTTGAGTCCCTTTGGAATTTTTAAATATAGAACACTAGAAAGATCACATTCGGTGTGAACATGATTAGGATTACTTTCTCCAGCTTTCATATAATTAACCCAACAGTTTGTAATTTCTATTTTGTTTATTTTTTGATTATAATACATCTGCCATGCCTTTAAAAAATCAGGTATGTATTTAGCTATAACTTGTTGGTATACATGAAAATTAAAGTTGTACTCATCTTTTATTATTCCAGCTAATTTTTTTCTGGCATCAAATTTAATATCTTTTTTACAATTTTTTAATAAGGTCTTTACATCTTTATCACTTATTCTAGTAAAATACAGAAGTGGTCCCCAATATGCAAAACCTGCTTTAATCATAGTTGTACCACCCAGTAATTATGTATTTAGTTTGTTTTGATTTTTTACCTCTATGTTCATGGGTCCATTCAGCAGGCCATATAACAGTAGAGCCTTCCACAGGTTTTGTAATGTACTTTTGATATCTCCACTCTGTTTCACCGCCAGATTTTACAGTATTTAAATATGTCATAAAAACTAAAACTCTTGTAACATCTCCTGTGTTTCCCGATCTCTCACAATGCCAAGAAAAATAAGATTGACCTGGATCATACTTTTGTATTTTTACATTTGGATATAATCTCCAATAACCAGGTATGGTATATAAAACAGGATACTCTTCTTTGTACTTCTCTATAGCTTTTTTTAAACTTTTTAAATATGGCGCAAGAATAGGATTTGAAGCGTTTACAAAAACGTACCCCATATCCCTAATTTCATCTTTTAAAATTTTTTTATCTAAACTATCTTCGTAGTACTTAATTAATTTTTTACAGATGCGTTTACTTACCGTATACTCTTTTATAAAATTCATTTACTTTCTCCGTTTTAAACGCCATCGTTATTCTTGGAATAGCTAACTCTTTTGGAGCCATACCCTTGTGAAGCGTTTTAGCAGGAAGACAAATTAATCTATCCTGTACAAAATCTATGCTTTGTTTTTTTGTTATAAAACATCCAGAGCCTTTAGTCAATGTGGGCGACACCATTAATACCCAAGTGTATTGTCCTATGTCTTTATGAAAAGATCCATTCATTCCGGCGTACTGAATATTTATATATGTCTCAAAAAAAGCTAAATCACCGCCATGTAATTCGACTATTTTTTTACATATATAGTTTATGTTTTCTAGTTCAGCATCAATGTTAGCTTTATAAAAATTAGTGTCCTCTTTTCTACAATTAGAGGTATGTCCATATTGATGGGGAATATTTATACAATACTCATTTAAAGCTTTTATTTTTTTAACCCCTAAAAAATTATCTTTAACTATCAATTTCTTCATACAAAATATTTAAACTAAATCTCACATTTGTTTTTTTAGGTCCTGTTCCTTTGTGAAATAAATTACTTTTAAAAATTTTTGCTTCTCCCGGAACATCTTTTATAAATTTATTGTCTATTATTAGACCACCGCCACTGTCATGTATTGAGTACACTATTGAATAAGCATTAGGCATTTTTTTAGAAACATCTTGATGCAATTCTGTTTCAGAATTTTTAAAATACATGTTCCAAAATATTCTGTTTAAAGCAACTTTTCCTAATTTTAAATTATCAACAACTTTTTCAAAAATTATATCAGCATATAAATTAAGAGGTGTTTTATATGTTTCACCGCCTTTTCTATGTAGCCAAGTAGAATGACTAAAACCAGAGTTACTTTTTTCGAACACAGCATCAATTCTTTTTCTAGATCCATGATCTTTAGCTATGTAAAAAGGAAGCTCCCCTAAATGTCTTAGAATAGTTTTATTGGTTGATTTTGTAAATATATTAGAAACCACTTTCACGGATAATCATTTCTATGTTCAAAAGGTTTATTACCTTTAAATTTACTATTAAACACAAGGGAGGTTTTTCTTTTGTTTGTTTTATTTGGAGGAGATCTATGCCATAAAGCCCCTAAAGCAATTAATATATCCCCCTCTTTAACTTCTGGTATTAAAACTTTTTTTCTAAACGGATCTAAAAATTGTGTTTCTGTTCCTTTTGGTAGTTCAACAAACAACACATTAGAGAAGGTGTGTTCAGGGTGCATATGCCAATCGTGCATTCCATCCTTAACATATTGTTGAAACCAAACATTATCTATCATAAAACTACCGTAGGATAGCTGCTCTACTGCTTTACTGTAAACTGGCACGATCATGTCTATAAAATACTGCATGTAGTTTCTTGGGACACTTGATGGTACATTCCAATCTGTTTTTGATATCTCCTGTCTGTCTTCATCAAAAGGAGCTCCTTCCATTTCTTCAAAATATTTTAACAAAATTTTTTTATGTTTTTTAAAATTAGGAACTCTGGCTATGCCATAATATGTTGTCATTGGTTTTATTTTAATCATACGGGACTCACATTAAAAGCTACGGATATTCGTTCTTCTTTTGACATATTTGGATTTACATAATGTTTTACCCAAGATGGAAATAAAAATAGCCCATTGTCAAATGGTGGAAAAGAAAACTCATCTGTTATAAACGCATTGTCTCCCCCTCGATAAACCCATGGATAATAGTGTTCAATATCGTCTTGGGGATTTTGAAAAGTTAGCATACCTTTTAATCTACATGTTTCATAGTCGTTTGATTCAATCAAGGGTGATTTAACGTAAAATACTCCTGACACCAAAGATCTTGGGTGTGTATGGCTTTTATTAAAATCTTTATAATTATTTATATTAAACCAAATATTATTTATTTTTAATTTGTTTTTATAGGCTAAAACATTTGAGGCAAATCTATGTGATTCTAATAAAATACTGTCGATTAAAGGTTTAAACTCTTTTATGTTTTTATGATTTAACTCAGGGCTTTGATAACCTCCTATGTTAGTTTTATTGGCTGTTTTATTTTTCTTCTGTATTTTTTTTATTGTTTTATTTAATATGTTTAAATTTAAATCTAATTTCTTTTTTAATATAGGTGTTGAAAATATTTGAAATACATCGTTCATTTTATGTCTCCAGCTTTTATATCTTTCGGAATACCAATGTGGTATCTTCCATCAAACAAATTTTCTTTTGATCCTTTAGTTTTTACGTCTGTATAATGTAGAAAAACTTGAGCACAATTGTCCCCTTTGAATTCATCCCTCCAATGTTCTAAAAACTGGCCTTTGTAAACTAACATATCCCCTGGTAATAAATCTACCTTAACACCTTTTTTATTATTCTTACCAGAGGGTTCTAAATAAATTGGCCACCTATCTCCGCCTAAAAACAAAGTGGTTGATATTTCACAACTAAATCTATCCTTGTGTCTTTCAAGAACATCGCCTTTTTTATATATTCTAGCGTAAGAATAATTAGGGTATAGTTTTAATTTTGTTGTAGACTCCATAATTGGTTGACATTTTAATAACAAAGTTTCAAAGGCAACATCTCCGTATATAGAAAAAGTATCAGGAACTTGTGGATCGTTCCAGGTTCCAAACATTGTTTCTTTTGGAGATATGTACCTAGCTTTAAAAAAAGTATCGGTAGACTGTCTTTTTAATAAAAAATAATTGTATAAAAAACCGGCAAGATTTTTTTCTATAGCATTTTTTATAACAATATAATTTTGTTTTTTAAATTTATTAATCATGTAAATGGGTTTCCACAATTCCAAGCAACTAAAGAATATCTAGTGCCTTTTGTAACAGGGGTAACCCTGTGCCACACAAAGGAGGGAAATACAATTATAGATCCTTTTTTTAATATTTCTTTACATTTTATTGATTGTATTTTTTTATCAGGTCTTTTAGATAAATTTAAAAACTCTAGCTCTCCCCCTATGTATTCATCTCCATCACTTAAATTACAAGTTAAAGAAAGTTTCCTAGTTTTTCCCGCCTTATTACCCTCACTGTAAGTGCCGGGATAAGAGTCTTGATGCCAATCATAATATTGATTTAATTTATATTTGGTAAATTGTGTAGACTCTACAAAATCATATTGAAAATTCCAACCTGCACTTTTATTTGCATCTTGAACAAAGGGATCAATTGTTCTGTATATCCATTTTTCATCCAACCAAGATATGTCTGAGTTTCTAATTTCTTTCCACTTTTTTCTATCTTTAGTAGATATTTTTTTGTTTTGTTTCAAAGCTTTAACTTCGTCACCTATCATGGCCCTTTGTTCGTTTTTTGATAAACCTAAATCTATGACTTGATTACAAAATTTTTCAGGTAAAACTCCTTGAAAATACCAATAAGTGTATTGCAGATTCATTAGTCTTTTTTAAAATTATATATCAAATATATTAAATCTTCTTCTTTTGAATTTTTATTTATGTAATAATCTAGGTCACTATTAAAGGCCACAAATTCATTTTCAGTAAAAGGAACCACCCAGAATCTTCCCTTATCTCTATGGTCTGAGTATTCTATGGTTATTAAGGTATCTCCTTGTATTGGGACAACAAACGTTATGTCTGATGAGTTTTGAAGATCAGTTTGATTAACGTGGTTTCTTTTAAATGAATTTTCTCCTTTACTTAATACTTGTGCAAAACAAGAAAAAGGAACTAAACCACGCCCGGATTTTACTCTATATACATCTCTAAGATAACATTGAAGAGTGTATATATTGTTATGGTATGGAAGTTTTACATCATAAAACCTATTTAAAAACGGATCAAAAAATCTTTCGTTTTTATGTTTTAATATAAAGTCTTTAATTTCTTTTCTGTCAAATTTTTGAAATTGATTAACGCTTCCAAAACAAACTTCTGTTTCTGATAGTATTTTTCTTTCCATAACTTTCAAAAATACTTATATATTAGTAAAAATCAATGTCAAATATTATAGATCTGTCCAAGATAAAGTGTCTGAATTCCAAGCTTGCTCTGGATTTTCAGGTCTAGCAGAGGTATTTCTAACCCATCTGTAATTAGATTCGTCCCAATTAATACTCATATCGGAGTTATCATCAATAGTAGGATAAGGTATGGGTGCTATCCATTTTGCATTTGAAACATCTTTTACCCAAGATGCGTTTGGTTTAATTGAATAAAATTGATCGTTTACTGGGTCATACGTGCCACCTATAGTTGCATAATTTCCTCTAAAGGGTGTACCACCTAATTTATGTGTATTTTCAAAAGTATTGTATGAAGTTCTTTTCCAATTAGAATAACCAGTAATAGCTGTTTGATGGGCTATCCCAGCAGCTTCATCATCATTGTTATTGCAGTCCTCGTCCGCAACAACCTCTATATTTAAAACTTTATTGTTTTCATCTAATTTTGCAAAGTGAGCCATTATGCTGATCCATCCTTGTATCTTACAATTACTATACCAGAACCTCCAGAGGCTCCATTTGGTGATCCACCGTTTTGTCCTCCGGCTGCTCCACCTCCGCCGCCAGTGTTAGTGTCTCCAGCTTGTGCTCCTGATGGTTGTCCAAAACCATTTCCACCACCACCTTGTCCACCTGTTCCTCCAGGGGATACACCAGTATTTCTGTGATCTTTTCCGCCTCCGCCACCGCCAGCAAATCTTCCGCCTTCTCCTTTTGACGTAGTGGTTGCAAAACCTCCTGCATCTCCACCTTGACCACCATCTTGAATATTTGTAGGTGAACTTTGATCGGTAGCGTTAAGTCCTCCACCGCCTCCTGCGCATGTTACGGGTGCACCTAATCTTACTCCACCATCGTCTGCACCAGGAGTTCCCTGTGCAGGGTTTACAGAGGGTGAATTACCTGTTCCACCTCGGCCAGTGAATCCGCCGCCACCGCCGCTACCAATAGTCATAGAAAAGTTTGTAACTGAAACCGGAATTGTATCTACTTGCCTAAATCCTCCAGCTCCGCCGCCACCTGCACCATCGTTTCCTCCTGTGCCGCCGCCACCTCCTCCGCCGCCGACAACTAAAACATCGACGTCCGAACCGGGTGCGGCTAGAGCATTTCCTAGTTCAGATACTGAAAATGTCCCAGGGCTTGTAAAAATGTGGTACTTAAAACCACCCCCACTAGCAGTAGAGTTCCCTCCTGTTGCTTGTATAAATTTAGCAGCAGCTCCTCCTGAACCAAAACCTAAAACTTGATATCCAAAAGATTTTTTCTTAGGACCAAGATTTTTTTTCTTACTGTTCTTACTGTTGTTTATAAGATTCTCAATATAATTAAGATCCCATTCTTTCATATTCTGTTCTCCTTACGCGTCGTTAGCAGCATCAGTAGTGAAGAATAATTTAATTCCTAATAATCTCGCATCTGCTGTTAAAGTATCACTACCATCATTTGCATCTCTAAATATTTGAAAGAATACTTCATCGCCAGCAGCAGGTGAACCAGCTATAGTTATTGCTGAACTTTCGGCTGATACATCTAAATCATTTGCTGTACCACTATGAGCTTTAGTTACAGCTACTCCTGTACCCATTGCAGTATCAATTGCACCATCGTCAGAAATAGCAACTCCTTGTAATTTAAAAATTGCATTACCTGTGTTCGTACTGTTTGCTGTAAAATATGCTTGATAAGTTACTGTTCCTTCGTTCCATGATTTTGGAAAAGCAACAGCAAATTGTGCATTTTCATCTGAATCTTTATCAAAATCTAAACATTTTAATTCTGGTCGACCTGCAGTAAGTTCTACTTGTGTTAGATCTGCACAGCCATTTGTTGTAGTGGGATACATAGCAACTGCAGGTACCCAAATAGTTTCTTTACCTGCAACTTTTATTGCAGAACCACCAACTTGAGCAACACCATCTCCGTTTGGAGCAATATTAATATTACCATCGGCTGCATCTGTAATAGTTATTGTACCTGAATCAGTTCCACTATTTGTGCTTAAAACTAAATCTGCTGCACCGCCTGTTGTAACTGTAAGTGTACCTGCACCATTTGAAGTTAAAGTAGCTGCTGCTCCTGAGTCTCCGACTTTTACTGTATCTCCAGCAAGAACAACATCTCCAGTTCCTTTTGGTGTAATGTTTATATCAATATTTGAATCATCTCCTGTAGATGAAATAGTTGGACCTGCACCAGTTGCGGCGTTTGCAATTGTAAATTCATTAACTGCGGAACCTGTGGCTGTTAAAAGAGCTAATTGATTTCCGTTAGTATCTAAAATTGAAGTTCCAATTTTAGGTGAAGTTAGGGTTTTATTAGTTAAAGTTTGTGTTCCAGTAAGTGTAACATCACCAGCTGGTAAAGTATCTATATCTGGATTAGTTCCATCATTTGCAGTCGCAAATACTAAGGCATCACCTTTATCTCCCGCTGCAAAAGTAAATGAATCACCACTTCCTGATGCGTATTTAAACTGAACTGTGTGTGATCCTGAAGTTGAATTTCTTAAAAAATAAAAAGTTTGAACATCTAAAGGTATTGTTACAATTTGGTTTCCTGTAATTGTTCCTGTGAACTCAATCATTCTATGTGCAAGTTCTGCACCAGCTGATCCATCAGAAACTGCTAATGCAGTTGTTTGGGCTCCACCTGCTATTGATTTAGCAATGTATCCACCAGAAATTTGTTCTATAATTTGTAAATTAGTATTGGTTTTAGTTCCCCATGTACCAGCGTTTTCACCAGTTGCTTGAAGTTCTACTCCCAAAGGTGTGAATGTTGATGCCATATTTTATCTCCTATGCTACGTCACTATAACTTGTATTTGAGCCAGTTGCAACATTTGTATACGAAGAATTTGACCCTGTGTCAACGCTTGAATATGCTTGGATTCCAAAGCCTGTTGCAGTTCCAAATCCAGCCACAGAAACAGTTGATGATTGACCCGTTAATCCCATCACATCAGCTGGAGATATAGATCCTACAGAAAATGTTGCAGAAACTCCTGACACTCCCATTACATCTGCAGGCGTTAATGTTCCAACAGACATTGTTGCTGATACACCAGTTAATGTTACTAATGGGCTTGAATTAATTTCTATATCACCAACACTAAATGTTGCAGAAACTCCTGACACTCCCATTACATCAGCAGGTGTAATTGATCCTACAGCTGATGTTGAAGAAACTCCTGTTAATCCTATTACATCTGCGGGAGACAGTGAACCGACACTAAAAGTAGAAGACACTCCTGTAGGCGTAACAACCACACTACCAATTATCGTAGGAGATCCAACGTTAAATGTTGCAGAAATTCCTGATACTCCCACCACATCAGCAGGGCTTATAGACCCTACAGCTGTTGTTACTTCCTCACCTAAAACAAGAACTATAACTTTATTAACCGAGTCTCCATATGGCTCTTCTCCCCAACCATTTCTACCCCAACCAACGAGAGTTCCAACACTTGATAGCTCCCCTATTGTAGATGTTATTGATTGACCCGATAGTCCTAACACGTCAGCTGGAGATATTTCACCAACAGACAGTGTTGTTGAAATACCTGTTGGATTAACAATAGTTAAAGGAATTGCCGATGCAGTTCCTTGTGAAGAGGTAATAGATAAACCAGATGGTTCAACAGAATATTCTACTCCCCAACCAGAGTTATTCCATTGTTGTCTGCCCCAACCTTCAACATTAAAAGATTGTGATGTTCCTAATACTGTTGTCGCTGCTGGAGAAGTTAATGAAACAGTTATTTCATCATCTTGCCATGCGTTAGCTCCCCAAGTATTAGTGCCCCAGGTTGATGCCATAAGGAAGACCTCCTTATGCTAATCTTATGATAGCGTTCGTTGCGTCTGCTGTTGGAAATTGAATGGTGAAGGTTCCACTAGTTACAGTTTTGTCTGCGCCAAAAGCTATCACAGCTACTGCTTTATCAGATTGAGTATCGTTATATATTAAAGCACCATTAGCTGTAAAAGATGCTGAAGTATAACTTACATCAGCAAAATCACAAACGGCAGTAGTTCCATCTGTTGTTGGTGTTACACTTGTAAGAGTTGCACCACCTGCGGTATATGCAGTTCCAGATGAATTTGTAATTTCGTTCGATGTTGAGTAAGCTGTTGTGCTCGCTCCCAAACTAGCGGAGCTAGTGAACAAAGCTATTTTAAAGGTGTTACCTGTTGTAGCCGTAAAATTGTGTGTACCTACCAAAAGTTCTTGTTTAAAACTTGTGCAGATTGCAGATGTTATTGCCATAATTTATCTCCTTACTTATGGATTACGAGAAGGTAATGGTATTCTTATTGTGCCATCGGTGTAGTCGTCTCTTCTTCGTCTTCCAATTTGTTCACTTGCGAACTTTTCAACCTCTTGTTTATACTTTCCTTCATATAAAGTCAACATATCTGTTGGCCCTTTTAAATAACTATATGTCTCTGATAAACAGCAATATAATAACCCATTTGGAAAGTTAAGACTGATATAATTAGTATCATTATTCTCTAATAAAGCAGGAGCTGCATTGTAGTGAACTCTAAATTTATATGTAGTGTCTGGAACTGGGGCAAACATCATTCTCCCTGATGTAGTGTCAGATTCTCCTGTTGCTCCTCCAAACATAGCATAATATTTAGGTTGCCCTCTTTTTGCTGTTTCTGTTGATGATACATATTCTTGTAGATAGGTAATGTCTTTTTTCTCTAACCAAACATTCGCTCCAGTTGTAGCGGATGTTGAATCATAGACTTGTATGGCTCTTATAAAAACTGCTCCTGCTGGAGCATTAATTGTTTCCTGACCAGTAACTAAATTACCTGTTTGTTGTTTTCTATCAGCATCAATAGGAACATCTCTAAATATTCTGTATTGAGCATTTAAAATAATATTTTCTAAAACAGAATCTGTTAGTACATTAGAGTCTACCTCTGTATAACTTCTTATCTGTGTTTTTAATCCTGAAGCGCTTAATCCTGCCATTATGCTAACTGTGTAACTGGACCTGCAGTTACAAAAGTTCCCCCTGAGTTATCTGTTATAGTTGCACTGCTACCACAATTAAAACTATAACTGTTATCATTTATTTTAGTTATACTAAATCCTGAAGCATTTTCAAATACAGTAAAAGCAAGCCCTCCTGGGCTGCCATCTACGTTTCTAAATCTAACAGTATTACTGGTTGATCTACCATGATTTGGTTCTGTAACAGTAACCACAGCAGATCCCGAAGTTAAACTAAAAGGATTGTCAGGTAGTAAATTTTGTGTTGCTGGCTCTGTTCTATCTGGTCTAGCATTCATTAATCCTTGTGGATCACCTGTATATCTGCTTGGCTCTAATTGAGGCTGTTTTGCTTCAAATTCAGAAATATGAACAAAAGAACCATTCCATTCTTTTACCATTTCATTGTATGGAAACTCTTGACCGCTTCTGTCTGAAATTGCTTTTGCATATTTTCCACTAGATAATTTAGCCATTATACCCCTGGGTAGTAAACTTTTGGTGTTATATGTGAGCTAGATGAAGAACCATCTTCAGCTAGTGCTCTTTGTAATTCATCTTCATAGTACAACTTCATAGCCTGTGTTGATTGAGGATTAAATTTTTGTGATAAATAAAAAGCTAGTCCTGAAACCATGCAAGGCACAAATCTATATGGGAGATCTGTTGCGTTTGTATAATCTCCAACATCTTGAATTCTTTTCACATAATAATAATTTAATTTATTTCCTGCCTCTGAACTACCTGGAGTTAAATATAAAGTTATTGTAACTTTATCTATAAATCTTTGAACGTAATACTGTGTTGGTTGTCCTTCAGAAGTTTTGTTTGATAGCGCTTGATATGTTGATCTATTTATTTTTGTTAGAGGTGTATCTACATTAGATGAATTTCTGTAAACAGCCTCTAATATATCATCAACTCCAAATACAGCAGTTGCATCAGAGGTTCCATCTGCTGATGATCTAAACATGGTATAAACGGCTTGACCATCAACTAAAGTGATATCATTATTAGCTATTTGCCAATAATGTAATCCTCTATTACCCCACTCTTGAAATAATATATTTAATGATCTTCTAGCTGTTTTTAATTGATAACCTGAAACATTTTGTAAACCAATTCTTTCATAAGCCTCTTCTACTATTTCATCAATAGAAAAGTTTTTATCAAAAATTACAGTTCCAGAGGTAGTGTTAGCCATTTAACCTCCTATTTATCAATTAATAAAGTGGCTGCTTCTATGTTTGTAATAGTAGAGACTTTCATTCCACCTGGAAACAATATTCCATCTTCAGGAATGTTCAT
>TARA_R100000654_G_scaffold5838_6_pt1 | contig 33582 bp, 26 predicted proteins | sample TARA_R100000654 | Tara Oceans TARA_R100000654 (sample SAMEA2622473) | marine metagenome | biome: marine biome (ENVO:00000447); feature: surface water layer (ENVO:00002042); material: "saline water (ENVO:00002010), including plankton (ENVO:xxxxxxxx)" | depth 5 m
CTTAGAAGAGTTTAATGCAACAGATAAAAATATTGCTCTGCAAATTGTCAGTGGAAGAGAAGGGATAAGTTTGGAAGCTGCCCAGGCGCTGGTTTATTATAATATAGATTTTTCAGCAACTTCCTACTGGCAAAGCAGAGATAGAATGACAACTAAAACCAGGTTAAATAATAAAATATATTGGATATTTTCCAACAGCGGTATGGAAAACGATATATATAATACAGTTATTAAAAAGAAAGATTATACGCTCAGTCACTTCAGGAAAGATTTATTATCTTTATCTGTATAGATATGACTGAGCAACAAATACAAACCAAAAAAATCAAAGAGCTTGAAGGTTTGGGTTATTATGTTATAAAGCTAAAGCTGACTAATAAAAACGGAATACCTGACCTAATAGCATTAAAAAAAGATGAACTACCTTTGTTTGTTGAAGTCAAAAAACCAAATGGAAAACTATCTAAACTACAAGAGTTTAGAAAAGATGAGCTTGAGTCTTATGGATTTACAGTTGAAACATATAAAGGATAGTGATTATAAGGTTGAAGAATTTTTTCTTGAATCAATGGGTAAACTACCCTTATCTTTAGCCTTCGCTATATCTGTTTACTTAGATGAGAACTTGCCAGAACTTAAAGAAAACCTATTGACTACACATATTTTAGGCGGCAGAATAATACATAAAGATTCTCCGTTTTATTTTGTAGTAGAGATACTTTACGATGAGGATAAAGTTCTGACATTTACAGACATTATGGAAATAGATATGGACGAGTATTTAGATTTAATGAACTTAAATATGTATATAAAAACCAATGGACAGAGCAGAGCTACTACTACAAATTACGGGTGAGGTATTTTCTATACCGGATATAAAATCAAACAGAAGACAAATCAAATACATTCAAGCCAGGGCTTTGATGTACAGGCTATTAAGAAATACTTTGTACATGACTTATCAAAAGATTGGAAAGTTATTTGAAAAGAATCACGCAACTGTTCTTCACGCCTACAATGAGTTTCCATATATGTTAAAACATGACCCGTCTTTGGATGAAAAATATACATTAATTAAGAGGCTTTGGTTGGGTGATGATAATATTGTTACAGAGAAAAAGGGTATTGAATACTATAAAAAGCAAAACAAAATTTTGGTAAATCAAAATATTTTGTTAAATTCCCGTGTTACTCTATTAGAGCTAACTATTCAAAAACTTGAAAATAAGCCAAACGAAGACCATAACTGCAATTTAGGGAAAGACAGTACAAATGGATAAATAAAGTATGGCTCCTAAAATATTAGCGCAGGACAGAGGTTCTATAAGTCACATAAACCATGTGACCAACAACCTGCACGACCTTGCTGATGAGCTCTACGAAGACCTAATGGATAGGGAAAATGACCAGGCAAAGGTAACCGCACAAAAGATTTGCAAACTAATGGCTGAACTATCCACCTCACTAACAGATGAAATATGAACAAAGCCACAGCAGGAGAACTCAAGGAGTTCGCTGAAACTATTGCAAAGAGATTTTCTAACTATAATCGTGAAGGCAATTTTAACAATGAAACATTTTCTGTTGACGAAGTTATACCTATGTCTGACCACTCGGCAGTTATTAATTTTAAAAAAAATACAGGTAAGTTAGCTTGTGCTTTTGCTTATTATATAGCTAAAGGTCGATCTAAAGGTTGGAAATATTTTTTCCCTTCTGATTCCCATATTGCTGGGATGCAAGCCTTCCATTTTTATAAGCTTCAAGCGGAGAGATTGAATTACAAAATGAATTAACTTTTTTGTGCTGCACCAACTCTGAGCATTTTTCATAGTCTTCAATACCAGAAAAATATTCTATTAAAACATCAAACACATCATCTTGCATAGAAACCACAGGTAATGTTGGGTTAAATATAAACGCAGTTTGGTCATCTTTCTCCAGCATTTCTTCATAAGAAGACTTGCCAGTCAGAACGCTGTAGCTGTCCATCATACATTTGTGTTGGTTTAGTTTCATCATTATTGTAAATCTGCTGGTACACTTCTTTGACCTCCGCTTCTTTTTAAATCAGCTGGCACACTTCTTTCAGACTCACTTCTTCTTAAATCAGGCGGCACTCTTTTCAGGTATTCTTCTTCCCATTTCTTAACTTGCTCAGCGGTTGGTGGCCTTTTTCCAAATCTTTCTTTTATTATCATTCTTCTTATATCTTTATAAAAAGGTATCAAACCAAAATTTCCTAAAGCCTCTATGCTCATTCGATTTGTAAGCTCATCCATAGCTCTTTGTTGTGCCTCAGGCGTTTTTCTTGTCAGCTTTCGGGAACCAAGTATTACGCTTCGCTCTGCGGTTTTAAACAAAGGTGCGTAAGGCCCAGCGAACAGATATAAAAACTTTCTAACAGGATCCTCAAAATCTTCCATTTGGAATTGATTAAACGTAATAGCGTGTTTGTAAGGATTATATTCCTCGTTGTTTCTTAGGTCTGCAAGTAATGGTTCATTCAGACCATACTCAAGTGCAAATGCTGGTAAAGCATTTGGTATATTACCAAAAGAACCTCTTGTAATAAGCTGAGTTATAGCACCTACCAGTTGTCTTTGAATTAACAATTCAAAGTCTTCCTCTTTGTCTTCATCTTCAATTCCTAAAAGCTCTGTGTCTAATAATTGTGTCATAGCTGTATATAAAACCATATACATACTCATTCTCATTGTTACACCAGTCAGCAAGCCTAAAGCCTGTCTCTTGTTTAGCTCACCCTTTCCGTTCATATATATTGCATTTACAGCTCTTCTTGCTGTGTTGTATTCAAATAAAGTAAATCTTGCCATATACCCATTCGCCAATCTATACATATCTTTTAAACCATCTTTTCTTCTAATATTTTTCTCTACACCTTCAAAAGGATTTGTTGATGTTGTAATAGTAATACTAAAATCATCGGCAGCATTTCTTGCCCTATCTCTTGCCAATCTATATTGTTCATCAGCAAGAATACCTTTACCTTCGGCAAAATCCCTTAAATCTTTTACTTTAATTTTTATTTCTTTGCCATTTATGTCTTTAGTGGCTTTGGCAAATGCTTTTGCAAATGCTCCATAGTATAAGGGTCTTGCTAATATCTGGTCTGGCCCGGACATAAGTTTTTGTGATACATAATTAAATGCTTCCCTCATTTGTGCAGGGCCTAAGCCGTCAAGTTTCCCAAGCTGGTTCATTATGGCGTTAACTGCTTCTCCCTGACCTTCTCTTGTTTTAATAAAATCACCATAGTTATCATACTTACTCTTTATTGTGCTTTCATCAAACAATTTTGTGCCTTGAGAAGAATCAAGTCTATTTAATATTTCCAAGCCTAAATGTCTGTCAACATAAGCAAACTTTCCGAACTCCTTTATTCCTAAAGCTGCTATATCAGGAGCTGCCACCATCATAGACATATTTGCTCCAAGTTCAGCTGCTGCTCTTGGTGCTGAGGCTAAAGTAGCTTGATAGCCATAACGAGCTATCGCAGCGGCCGGAGATTCTTCGCTTAGTACGCCCAAACTATTTATGTATATTGCGTCATCTGCTATTTTTGTTGATTGTGCCAAAGCAGTCACCACAGCTTTTCGTATATCAGTGGACTTCATATCTTCATACTTTGCAGTCAATTTATTAAGAGTCCTTGCTACTCTTCTATTAGCTGGTGTCATATAATAATCCAATAAGGTCATTTGCGCACCTCGTAAGGCTGAAGAAAACGGATTAAAGCTAATTGCCTTGGAACCAGGTGTTCTACTAATTAGATTGCCTGCTTTCGTTGTTTCCGAATTAATATACTTATCCTTCATCTTAACATCCGTCTCTTGTAAAAATGTCTCATTACCAACGACTTGGTTGTGGCTATAAGAATTTAATAAATCAACTCTGTTCCCGTGTACAACCGATGAAAGATAAAGAGCTTTATCCGCAAATGATCCATTGACTTTGTCTAATATTTTCTTTGCCTCTTTCATTCCAGGAGTAAAATCATCCATTAGTTTTTTATAATTTACACCTTTATCTGTCACGTATTTTTCCCTAAGGGTTTCTAACTGCTCAAGATTTTTTCCTTGTGCGTATTTGCTTTCGTCTTTAATAGTTTTGTCTAAAAACTCTTCAGCGGGTGGTGCTACTTTATTGTAAGTGCCATCTTCTAATTTATTAGACTCTGCTATTTCATAAAGCTGTGCAAGTCTTATCATCTTACCTCTGTAAGATATTTTATTTTTATCTTTAATTGTTCCGCTCAGCTTTTTCATGGCTGAATCTACATCTGCTTTTATCTTAATAAATTCTACTTTAGCTTGTTCAAAAGCTCTTGACTTTGGCGCAACAACATTATTATATACAGCTTTATTATTAAAGTTACCTACAACCTCATCAATAAATGCTTTTGGGTTAGATCGAATCCTATCAATTTCTACCCCCGCCTTGACAGTTCTGGATCTTGATGGTGTCTTGGTGATAGCTAATTTTATTTTTCTTAGTATATCTCTTTGTTTTAACAACCATGGTCTCTCTTTGATTTTATCAATTCTTTTATCAAGTATATCAAGAGCGTTATTACTTTCAACATCAAGCTGAAGGTCTAATGCGTTCTTTGAAACCACTCCTTGTCTTATATTATCTTTTACTCTGTTTAGTAATTTTAATTTAGAAACGTCAACGTTTCCGTCTTTCTTTTCTTTGACTAAACCTTCAATTTCAGCTCTGGTTAATCTATTTAAAAACTTTGCAATCTTTCTGCTGTCTTCATCATTTAACATATTAATCTCTTCTGAGTTTAATTTATTATCTAAAACCTCGTTGACTTCTGCATCTACATCTACTTCTTTTACTTCAGTAGATTTGCCAACCTCAGCGTCAACCTTGTCAACATTTTCATTAACAGCGTTAATAATTTCGTTAGCTCTTTGCATATAAGAGTTTACGTTGTCGGTAAGATTTAACTCTTTACCTGTCGAAAAATCCTGAACTAATTCTAAATACGAATCGAGTAACGGCTCAGGAACCGCATACTGACTAAAAGAGAAAACATCTTGCAAGGCTGTAAATATATCTTGCTGTACTGCACCGGTCTTTTGTCTTACACCTTTTTTGGCTTTTCTTCTTTTAGCTAATGATACTGAATTATATTTTTCAGCAAGTTCGGCTTTTGATAATACTTTGTCTACAAACTCTAATACATTTTTTAAATTTGAAGGGTTTGATAAATCTCTTGTGGCTCTAATCTTATTGATTATAGCTGTTAGCTGAGAGCCTTTGATTTTAGTAGCTCCTTTTCCTAATGTTTTAATTTCTCCTATTAAAGTCTTAAGACCTTCCTTTTGTGCAGCAACACCTTTTCTCGCTGCTTTAGCCTCTAATTTAATTTGGTCAACTAAAGCGTCCTTTTCATTTACCGTAATCTTTTTAGGTTTTATACCTAATACCTTTTTTGGTGAAGGAGATGGTTTCTTTTTTGTCTTAACATCTACATTTCTTGCTTCAGCTCTTGCTTCATCAAAAGCTCTGGCTGCCGCTTCTACATTAGGCATACGGTTTGGATCTACCGAAAGAACAGCCTTTATGTTTCTTGGTGTAGGTTTCAATCCTGTTAATTCTGTAAACCTGGACTCTAAATCTGAAAGAAACTCTTTTCCAGGGAGGTTTGATTGTATAAATTCATTGATAGCTTTTCTGTTCGGGAAGTTTGAAACCAAATCTATTACATCGTTAGTGTCTATATTCGCAACACCTTTCTCTTCACCAATTACATCAGCCCAAGCATCTTCTATATTAGCACCTTCCTTTTCAACCCATATCCTTGATACATTGGTTTCTTCTGGTCTGGTTCCAGTCATGTCTATCCAGGACTTTCTTGAAAATGTAATAATTGGTCTACCCTCTGGCATTAAAGCAGTTAAACCTGTGTCAGGAAATAATGTGTCTAAAAATTGAGCGTCTGCTTTTTGTTCTCTTACCATATTTATAGTCTCTGCAACCTCTCTTACATTGCCTGATGAAACCACATCCGCAACATAATCTTGTCCTGTTACGGTCTCAGGCGTAGGTTGAGCTACATCTTTTGGTTGCGCTCTTTTTGAAACCATTTTTTTAATAGCTTCAGCTTGTTTCTCATTTTTTTCTAAGGCTAATATGTTTCTTCCTGCATCCAATGCGCCTGTTACTGTCGAACCACTGCCTGCAAATGGATCAAACACTAAAGCTCCTTTTTCTGTAGACCTTTCAATTACAGCTTGTAAAAACTCTGAAGGTTTAGAGGTTGGATAACCGCCTTTCTGCGGGTGTTTGAAAGCATAGTATTCATTAAGTCTGGTTCCTTCGTTTACCTTACCGCTTTTCGTAAATGAGAAAACATATTCAGAAAGAACAGTACCTCCAACTTGGTGTGGCGTTCCTGTGTTGTATAGTTTTTGAAATGTAGCTACACCAGCAGATTGTAAATCTGTATCGTTTAAGCCGGTTAAGTAATTTGAAACAACATCTTGCGTTCCCTTTTGTGCAGAAATCATAAATATTAAAGGAGAGTTATCTGTCTTTAAAAGTTTTTCTGCGTCTTTAACAAACCCAGCAAACTCTTCAGCTGATATTTTAGCGAAGTCAGCAAAATTTCTGTTACCACCCGTTTGACCTGGGCTATCATAAGGTGGGTCTAAGAATATCATATCGAATTTTACTCCTTCTTCAGCTAATTTTTTAACCTCATTCAAAGCGTCAGCTGCATGGATAACAGCAGCTGTTTCTCCCTCAGCTGTCTTAATTGTATAAACACCCGCAGCAACTCTTTTTATTTCACCAGTCTTTGCTCCTTGTCCTAATATTCTTCTCACAGTAGGGGCTGGCAGACCTGAAACCTCAGTTATTTCTTTGATTGATGCCTTGTCTCTTTTACCTAATATTTCAATTACTCTGTCTTTCTGAGTTAACTTTGGTTGGCCAGCAGGTCTCTTATCTTCAAGTATTTGAGCTTTTTCACGAGCAAGTGCCGGTGTGTCAGGGGTTACTTTGTCTGCTCTTTTTCCTGCGTTTACATCTAAAATATTTTTTAGATAATATTCTTCAGCAGCTTTAGTTTGAGCTGGAGTTGCTTTTTTCTTTGTTCCCTTTAATGTTACATCTTTAATCGAACCATCAGGCTTATAATTAATTTGTACATTACTTTGTCTACCTGTTTTAGTTGGAACCACTGTAGGTTTCTGAACATCAACTTGTTGTGTTAAATTTTCAAAAGGAACAGAAGGCTGGGTTGGTCTTTGAATTGGAGCTTCTACTAAATTGGCAACTACCGTAGTGGTATTTGTGTTGTTGTCTTTATCATTAAAAGTTACTACTACATCTGCTACATTACCTGCTTCTGACTCTCTAACCTCCGTAACTTCAATACTTTGTAGTGTGGATCCTTCTTCAAGATTTTCTTGTATATTACTTCGTTCTTCAGGTGATATAATGTACTTATTTCCCAAAGCAAGTTGCTCGTTCAGAGCTGATTTAAACTTGGTAGTTTTTACACCCCCCTCTTCAACTACTGTCTCTACTTGCGTTTGCGCTTCCGGGCTGTTCGCAATTTCAGTTTCGACTTGGGTCTCACCCTCTGGGGCAACTTGCCCCGTGGTGTCTCCTTCTCCCACTGCTTGGCTATCTCCGGGAGATTCTTGTACATCCACTTTCGCTGCGCTTGACTTTTGAATGGCATCTGCTTTTTCGTTTATCTGTTGTTCAGTCGGGTCAATTATCCCTTCTGCTTTTAATTCATCTAATGCTAATTTACGAACTTCTTGGGTACTTTGTTGAGGCGCTTTAAAGTAATCAGGACTTCTTAGTACCATTTTACCATCCACAACTTCGTATATATCATAGTTACTAATGTCTCTTGCAGGAGTATTTGGTTTAGGTAGCACTATGCCTCTGCTCTCTTCAACAGTTTCTCTGTTTATAAAACTTTCATTAGGCTGCAAGTCAATAGACTGTATAGTACCTGGTTTTGAAACTAAAACAAAACCACCTTCTATATCAGAAACTCTATTGCCAAATACTCCACCTTGTTGAAAGTTAGGTGTTTGTCTATTATCATTTCCTATTTTAAATTTACCTTCACCTCTTTCATTAACAGTACCTTCGACAAACTCATTAATATTTTCATTTGTACCAGTAATTTGACCGCTATTTAGCCAGCTTTTTATAGCTTCAATACCTCCTTTTTTCTTTCTTGAATTGAATATTGTTTTATGCGTTATCACATCTGGCCCATATATTTTTGCAACATCAGTAGCTTCAATAGTTTGACTCTCTTGTACATCCACTGAAGTAGGTGTCGTTTGTGGTTTGTTATATATTTCAGCTATCTCATTATTGATTTCTTTTCTTCTAATTCGATTTACTTCTAACTCCATGTTGCCAAGGCTTTCTTTCTCATACTCCAACTCAATCAATCTCTTTCTGTCTTCACCTATAAACCTTGATGGTGTTTCGCTTTCTAAAACAGCTTTTCTTTGTATCTCATCAACTATACCGCTCATCGCTTGGTCATTCGTAACCTCAATACTCATTTTCTTAAGTTGTTGAGGAGTAGCAGACAACACGAATATTTCCATTGTTTTTTGAGTTACTATATCCCCATTAATCTTATATTGTGGAATGTTAAAACTTGTGCCGTCTAACTTATTGGTGTTTTTAGCATCTTGATAAGCAGTCAGTGGAACAGATATTATAGTACCAGGAGCTGCACCTATCGTTTCTAAAAATATTTCTCTTGCATCTTGATCTTGGTCAGCTGCAACTCGTGCTAATGATTCTCCTATACCTCCTAATGCCATTTCTTCAACACCTGTTTCTAATACCCTTCTGGTTAAAGACTGCTGACCTCTAATATTTCCACCTCTAAAAAATTTTTTAGCTTGTTTTGCAACCTCTTTACTTCCGCCTTTGATACCAGCTTTTATAATTGGCTTACCAAATGCTGTTCCTGCTCCTAAAAGTAAAGCATCAACACCTGCAATAGTTCCACCCCTTGCCATAGCTCTATTTCTAATTCTTTGAACTGCCTCTGGATCCCCTAAAAGTTCTTTTATACCTTCAGCATCCAAAGGAAGATTTTTCTTATCAAGCTCTTCTCTTAAAAATTCTGTGAAAGACATAGCTATTTCTAAACTCCCAACTGCTCCAGCTATCGCTCCTCTTGTTGCTCCTATTTTTGCTCCAGCTATTGCTCCAGGCCCAGCTCCTACACCGCCAGCGAAAGCTCCCACTGTGGCTCCTACACCAGCTCCTACACCAGCTCCTACACCTGAGCCAGCTGCTGCATAGGATAATACGGTAGGGTTAAGCATGGAGCTTATACTCTTAACTATAACCTCTGGTGCAACCGTAGGGCTTTTTAAAAAAGCTAAAATTGATGCACCAAAACCGCCAAAACGTGGATAAAATTTTTCGTAATCGCTGTTGAAGTCTGCCATTTCTTGGCTTTGACCTTGATTGTCCATAGCCCTAACAGCTCTAACATATTCCTCTAAGTCTGCGTCTGATATTGTAGAGCCTTTTAAAAAAACCTCTATTGCCTCATCAACTGAAGCTCCTTCAGTTCTACCTCTTTGCCATGCTCTTACCATATCGCCAAGAAAATCTCCTTCGCCACCAAACATAGAAACACCTATGTTGTCAAAAAAGTTTGGCGCCTCTACAACTTGAGTTATTGGAGCGTCACCTTCTCTAACTAAATCAGTTGGTACATTTCTTTCACCAACCTCTCCAGGCTGTTCCATTTGTACTGTAATTACACCTTGATTATTTATGTCATCTTGCTGTTGCTGGGTGTCAGTCTCTACAACCTCAACTTCTTTTGGTGCATCAACACCAACAGGTTGCTCAGGAGCGGGGCTTTGTGATAATCCCGGTGAAGATAATGCTTCGTCTGCCGGTGTAATAGAACCCGTAGTACCCACCGGAGAATCTCCACCCGAAGGATCGCTTATTGTTTTTTTTTTTAAGTTCACTGTCTTTTTGAACTCCTCAAGGTCGGCAAAAGCGCCCTCTTGCATAAGCTCAAACAACTCTTCGTGACTCAAGCCTTCAGCAAAAGACAAAAACTCTTCTTGGGATTGAAAAGCTCCCTCTTGTAGTAAATCATATAATTCTTCAAGTTCAAACATAAATATTTATTACTGATTTTTCCATCTTCTTATTGCCTCTAACTTCTGTTTTGCCGGTGGTAATGTGTTAAAATTAGGGTCGTTAGCCACATCTGCTACAAAATCCGATAAAAGTTTAATGTTACCAAAAGCTGTTGGCTGTCTTGATTCATTGGCTTTAGCAATTATTTTATTCAGCGAGCTCTCTAAATCTCCAGTTAACACACTTAAATTGTTTGAGTCTATTCTTGCGTTTGTATTATTCTGAGGTTTGTATTCATAAGTGAATATTAACTCTTCATTATTTGCGTTTTTAACAACATCACCATTTGCGTCAACAAGTTTAACTACAGTACCTTTACCGGTCATCTCATTAACTTTCTGGTCTCCATCTATTACAATTCTTAAGCCGTCTCGAGTTAATTGAGCTTTTACTTCTGGTGGTAGATAGTCGGTAAAAATTTTAGTAATGTGTTTATCTATTTTACTATCCGGCTGTAATTTAAATCCATTAGTGTCAAATTTATCATCAAGAAAAGCTTCTATTGTTGCGCTTTGGTTTCCTTGATAAGTTCTGGAGATATTTTGAATAGGTTGTTCAGAAACTTTATCTAAGAAAGCATCATCCCTTATACCTCCAAGTGTAAAGTTGTTTTTTTGAATTAATTGTGATATTCTGTTTTCAGATAATGTTTGCTGTTGACCTTGTGGGCCTGGCGGCAGCAGGTTAGATGAAATCAAAGCAATTTCTTGAAGCGTTGATTGTCTGTCTTCTCTTTCTTGTGTGCCAGGGTCATCTTGTCTTCCTGATTGTCTATTGATAGGCAGAGTATTTCCGTCTGCGTAATAAATAATAATATTGTCTTCAGTCATTGTGAATTTCAATATCCTTTTCGGGTCATTTGCTGGCAGTGACTGGTTTCTTATATCAACAAGGTTTCTTAGTTTGTTACTTGCTTGGTTAGTATTTGTATCAGTAAGAATAGTATTTAAATCTTGTATATAACCAAAATCTATTTGTTCTTGTTGAGTAGTCCTTTGACCAGTAGAGGTTTCTTTAGGCGGATAACCTAAAGCAGTAAGCTTTTGGGTCACCGTATTGTCTAATTGAGATATAAGCTGTTTTTTCACAGCTTCTTTTGCTTTCGCTAACTGGTCTGCTGTAAGCTCTACTTGAGGCAGTCCATTAACTACATTAGTTTTTATAAACTTATCAGTGCTTAATCCTGGATGCAATTTTTTAAATTCTGCCTCGGTTTGTGCAAACTCATAACCTAAACCCATTAAAACCTGAGCAGCGTTATCAGAAGTAAGACTATCACCTGTTATAGCTAAAACCTGCTCATCAATAAATTCGTCAAATGTTCCTCCAATTCCTGTTTGACCGAATAAGTCTTTAAAGCTTTTAATTTGTTTTAACTGAGCTGCTCGGCCAGGCCCTGAGTAAGCGTCAACAGTTTCATTAATTATCTCACCAAAAGTGTCTGTCACTCTTTTAGTTAAAGCCAGTGTGTCTTGTCTATCTTGTGTAAAATTAGTTAGGGTTAGTAAAGTGTTTGGATTGACAAAGTTTTCAGGATTATCTATAGGGCTTGGAACAACAAACTTACCGTTTCCATCATCCACTAAGGTTACCAGCTCTAAATCACCAGTAGCTGCATTTGAGATAAGTCTTTTGTTTTGCAAGTTACCAAATGAAAATGCTGTGCCGTTCCAGTAAATTTCTAAATCAGAAGCAATTTGTTGTCCATCTTCTCCCAAAGCCAATCTCTCCATGGCTTCCTTATATTTTGCATCATAGGTTTTAGCTATATTGTTCATGTTAGCGTACCCATCTTTCTGGCTTTGCATGATAAGGGCGTAATCTTTTGGATCTAACAAACCTCTTCTAAGCAAGTTCATATTTGCTTGTAATATTTGTTTTGAGCCATTAGAACCATCAATAAGAAGTTTAGCTAATGAGGGGTCATCAGTGTCCTGAATTTTGGAAAGCTCTGATAATGCCGCTTGTGTATCGGCAGTTATTTGTGCTTTTTTAGCTTCCCTTTCATCTCTTATTGTCTCTAAACCAACGGTAAGAGTCTGCGCAACATTAGCCCAGTCGATTTGCTGGTCTTTAATATTACGAGAAGTATATAAAGAATACTTATTGGTAGCCTGTGGTCTTGAATCGTTTTCTGCCATGCTTTAATTTTATGGTGTATAAAGTCCTTGAAATATGGAGTAATCAAACTGAGTTGGATTTTTTCTTTTCAAGAACCCTCTTGTATCTTTACCGCTAAAGTTTTGCGATGCAATTTTATCAATGATTTGCTCTCTTGATATTTGACCGCCTGCTTCAGCATAAACCTTATTAACATCTAAAGAGTCTGCCAGTTTACCGGCTCTTGCGTCACCACCTGATTTTCCATAGAGCGGAGCTAAACTTGCACCACTTTGTATTGCTTGCCCAACACCTTGTATACCACTTTGTATTGCTGCCATCTCTGCCTGTTCCGCATCTCTTTTCATCATTGCTGCATCAGCTGCGGCTCCTACATCCATAGCTTTCAAGTCTTGGTTAATTTTATCTTTTGCCTCGGCTTTCATTTTCTCGTTTTCATAAATAGCATCTTGCATACCTATACGAGTTTGTTCTTGCGCTTGAGCTGTCGCAGCTTGCAAAGAACCAACACCAGCCGCTAATTGTCTGGCGTCTCCTTGCTGTAATGCTTCTAACCCTTGTTGTTGCGCCTGCTGAGTTTGTCTAAACTGTTCACCAAAAGCATCTAAAGGAACATTTAAATTTTCGTAAAAGTTTTTTTCTGCTTTTTGACGAGCCTCTGCCATTAATTTCTTTTGGTCAGCGGCTGCCTTGGCTGCTAATTTTTTTTGCTTTGCAGCCTGGGCAAATGACATACCTGCGCTACCAAGACCTGTTACAATACCTGTTACTGCTGCTGTTGTTACTGCCATATTATAATTTTTTTATAAGTTCTGTAGTATAGCTTGATGCTTCAACATAACCAAAATCTTTAAAAGCCTGTTTCAAAGAATCGTTTTTAGTTAGCGTGTATACATATTTTTTATCTAATCCCTTTGCAACAAATGTAATTGTATCTATTAAAAGATCCAATGCTTGTTTTCTTTTTTCTCTATCTTTATAGTGGAAGTTAGATACAATCCATTCACACCATACTACTTTAGAATTTGTAATATACATAAAACCTGCACAAACCGGAGTGTTTCCGTCATAAACCATATATCCACCTTGCCCATTATCTGGCAAAAAATCTTTTACAGGTGGAGTCCATCTCCAGTCTTTCCACCAACCAACTAAAATGTCTTCGTAGTCGGTAGGTTTAAGTGATTGTATATTAAATTTCATTTAAAGCAAAGATAATAAATCTATGGATAACTTTTCATGGCGCTACTTCCAACAGAAAATAACTCTACAGGGGTATCAAGATTATTCGATAAAGTAAATTCCATATAATATCCCCTCATGCCGTAGGATTCAGCAAGTGTATTGTTTACGAAAAGTAAAAAGTCTCCATTATTGGGAGCTGTAGCACCAGCAATCGTGGTGTCTATGGTAATTGTGTTATTGTTTTTATCAATTAAGTCTACCTGACCAGCTAATAATGGGGTAGCGCCAGCTACTAAAGTGAATACTTGTGCGCCTGTAGTGATTATATTACCCAATGTTCCACCAAAAGTTAAAACTAATGCGTTATTAGGGCCTGCAACATTAGTTATATTTCCTAAACCATTAGCATACCTAAGCGCGAAATTTGTTACGCCAGAGTTGTGTCTGACATACGCATACCACTCTCCTTCTTTTTGTTCAAATTCAGCTAAAGGTATACTTCCTTGAGACAGGTCTGTCAATAAGTTTGTACAAGACCACGCAGCATTACTTTCAAAAGATAGTGTTTTAAATAACTTTATAGATAATGTTGGCTCGGGATTGAATACGCTGGTAATCGTAGAGGCGTTTGCTGGGTCGGTGCCTGGAACACCATAATACTCGTTTCTATTGTCATTTGTATTGTGTCTAAAAAGATTACCGTTTTTAAATGTATAAAAATAACTATTCATACCTATCATAAAATCAGGTATAAAAGAGTAAAAAGATGGCCATCCTTTTGATTTGTCGCTATATGATAATGTATAATTTACTGACATATTATGAAGGTATACATGATGTTACGTTTGTTACTAATCCTTGATTTCCTGTTATTTCAAAATAAGTGTTTGATCCACCGCCACCAAATGTGAAATATAATCCTGCGGCAAGAGCTGTTGTTCCTGCATTAGTAGTGTATACAGTGTCACCAGCAATAGGATAAGCTGCACTACCTGAATGAAAATATGCTACGTTTGGCTGAGCCGGTACTGCACCTGGGCCACATATCTGATTAAATGTTTGAGATGGGCTCGCAAGGAATGAAGTTAAACTTGGAGACCCTGAACATGACGCAATACTTACAACTACTCCATTTCTAATACCAAGAGCGGTTGTGCCATTTACAATAACATATTTAAGTGAATTTGTATCATTTAAATACACGCTACCGTCTGGCTGTGTAAATACAAAATTACCAACTTCAGGTGTAGTATTAGTGTCTTTAGTAAAAGGCGGGTTAATTCCTGTAGCATTTCTAACGAAATAATATGTAGCAGCGTTTGCAGCGCAAGCATCTGTTAATTGCAAATTTGAGCCTTGAAAACTTGGCAAAGCAACTGGGCATAAAATCTCCCAATCAAATGCGGTTCCTGTATCAGGAGCAAATATTTGAACATTAATATTGGTAACAGATACTTCTGTTTTTGGTACAACCATTGTAAAAACGGGTGAAGGTATTGTCGAGGCGTCTGTTGCAAATCCTATTTGTGTACTTGATACGGTTATAGAACGAGTTTGACCAGTTGCTACATAATTATTTGTAGCATTAGAGTAGGAATACTCGTCTATATTTGAATACGGGCTGTTAGCTAACAAGTCCGCATCTTGATTTCCTACATAGGTTGGTAAATTAGTTCCTTGATTATTTATACCGGCATAGTCCACTTGTACATTATTTCCTTCCACTAACGTCACCCCATTGTGATTATTTTTTGCTGTTAATCTATTATAGTTTACATTATTATAATTAGCTATGATACCATCAGGTATACTGCTTGTCATATATGCGTAAATAACCGTAGCTCCTGTACTATTAGCTAAATTTACATTTGCATCAAAAAACCCTGGGTCACTAAAACTTGCGTTTATACCAGAGCCACAATCTACTGCACAAGAAGCACAGGGTTGTGCATTTAACAATACACCATTCAACTGTTGCCTTGTAATTATTTCGTTTGAATAAAAACCATCGGCCGCTAAAGTTGTAAGGGCTGGATCATCATAAACTGAGTTTGCTTGTGCAAAGCTGGTTCCGTCAAAATAAAATATCTGTAATGTTGCCATACTGTAAATTTAACAATTTTGTACCGTTAATACTAATCCATTTTGCCCCACATCAATATATTGATTTGGTGAAGTGTTTATTTTGTAATACCCAGGCTGAGCGACAGATACTGTACCGGTTATAGAGTCAGCACAATTTGAGCTGGTATAAATAATATCACCGGCAACAGGAAGCGCTGCGCTACCATTATGGTAATTTGTATTTGTTAATAGTGAATTACACGCATCAGTAATTGACTCTGCAAACGCACTAATACTAAAAGCAGTACAAGTAAAGTTGCAATCACAACAAGCTTCGGAGCCAGAATCTGAATCGTAACATAATAGTTGCCCTGTAATAGTTCTTAAATCGTATATAATATATAAATACTGGTTTCCAATAGGTAGAGATAAGTTAGTGACTGTCGCTTGGTGTAAACCTGGCGATGGATTACTAACATCAGAGTTCGGTATAGTTGTCGCTAAACCTAATAACGTATTTACATCTGATACAGTGTTTGCATAAAGAGTGTTTGAAGAATGATATTTGAAATTATCTGAAGGAAAGATAAAGTCATAGGTATCATTATTAACTTTATTTAATCGTATAGTTAAATCAACTCCATCATAAGGAAATACACCTTGAGACCTTACGCCTGTTTGTGAAAAATACTCGCTGAAGGTAGATGAGTCGGTAGTTAAAACTCCTAAATCACTGTCAACTGGACTGAATGTAACACCGTCATTCCAGCTATATTCTAAATGAGTAGTCTTAGTCGCATCGTTTGGAGAGTTTAAAAGAGCTTTGATAACCGTTATACTTACCTCTGGTATACAAGAAGGGGTAAAAGTGACGTTTGCAGAACCTGTAGGGGTTACAGTAATTTTTGCAGTAGAAGGTGAAGTTGCTGTTTTATTCCAAGTAAATGAACCACTACCGCTAACAGAACCAGAGCTTGTTGTGACTCCGTTCCATAATACCGTTATGACTGCGGTGCCAGTTATATTGTAGTTAATAGTTCCTTGACCTATTATATTGCCAAATACAAATGTAAAATCTTTAGCAGTGGTTATTGCTGATAAGTTTATTTCTACACCACAAGATAATTGCGGCTCTGGCACAGGCACCTCTTTATCATTTATACTTAATACATATTCATCCATATATGGATCAAAACCACCTAATTTTTGTGTGTTTAATCTTGTGATAAATTGGTCTCTAAACCACGAGCGCATACCTGTATCTGAGATAATTGATAAATCTGCGCCTACTTGTCCGGCTGAACCTAATCTCAAAACTGCTAATCTTTTAGCATCTGTAAAATACATATAGTTCCCCCATTGAACAAAGCTTTCTGGATTGAAACTGATTCCATATTCTTCTATTCGAGCTATTTGTTTACCTAATACTAAAGGCGTAGAGACAACAGCTCCACCACCAACAGCATCACTTAACAAATCTTTACCTACTTGCACATAACTAATTTTATCTTCCTGTAAACATAAAATATCTGTTTCTCTGCCGTGCAGCTTCATTATTGGCCCAAAAGAAGTTTCCAGGTCTTGAAAATTAACTAAACCTAAGTTGAACTCATTAAGATTATTTACACCACTTGTAAAGCTAAATCTACCGCTATATGTGATTGAGGCAAACCTGTCCGCTTCTTTGAAATCTTGATTGGAAACAGCTAAAGCTCTTTGCCCCATAACAACAGACCTGCCAGCTAATCTATCTAAAATTTTATAACTTTCTACGCCATTACCAAAAGCATAGCAATCCATAAAATTTAGATTAACAACTGCATCTTGGGTTAATGTTTGATTTTGTTGCCCATCATCCGTTCCACCGGATTGGTGTAAGTGCACTCCTGAGTTGTCTCTGACAATATCAAAAGCCTCAGAGGCATCAAAGAATATTCCTTCAGCCGCATCAGCTGGTTGGGTTTCAAAGACTAAAGTAGAGTCAGCTCTTTGAACTACAATTTCTACAAAGGAAGCCATAGATCTATCTCCAACAACACCATCTACACCCTTACCAGTACATCTAACGCCAAAAAATAATGGACTATTAACGTCACCAGGCGTGTCCTGTATAAATCCAACATTCATTTGAAACGGTCTGCCTGTACAAGGTAAATTAAAAGCGTTTTTTGCGGTTGACTCATCATCCTGAGGATCAACTCCGCCTCCACCTGCCCTTGTTAAAACAGTTCCATCAAAAAACATTATCTCATCTTCTACTCCCGAAGTGTCATTTAAATTATTTAAATCAATATTGGTATCAGTAAACCAATCTCTAAAATCATTATAATCCTGCCCAGCCACAAAAGTTTTTTCAAAAATGGCTCTTCTGGTAGGAGCACCCCAATTATTACTATCACGATTAAAACCAAATTTTAAATCAATAACGCTACCTCCTGGTATAGTATAGTTAGAGGTGGTTTGGTTGTCTGAGTCAAAAGTATATAGCGGGTATGAAACTGTCCATTCATCTCGACAATCATTGTCATTTTTTGATGACCTTCTATATTCTCCATAATCAATTATAGAATCTTCCTTAATACTTGCATTGAAACCAGACACTTTAAGCTGCATATATAAACCAGCTAATTGCTCTGAATCTTCTCCTAACTCTTGCTCAGCATTTAAAAAATTACTTGATTGTGCCTCTACAGCAAGAACTGTTGCTTCAACCAATGAACTTAAAGCTCCGTCTGCATCTTTTTTTACAACAAGCTTATCACCTGTTTTTACCTTGTTTTGATTGTCTCCATCTAATTTGAAGTGTGTTACATTGTCAAATGGATTATTGTAAAAGAAATTTACAAAGATAGACTCGTAACCGGATTTACTTGGCTTTACTACAAACTTATATTTTTTTGCCCATGATGGGGCGAAATTCTGAAGCGAGACTTGTATCTTATTTTTTAATACGCTATTTTCTGGCGGAACAAAAACAGTGTTGTATTCAGAAACCAAAACAGTAGAAGCCCTGGCATATTCATCTAAGTATACAATACCTACCTCGAAGTCTCTGTTGCTATGTAAGGTAGACTTATCGCTATCAGCAGTAAATGCAGCTCGAGTTCTAATTACTCTAAAATATTCATACATATCCGTATTCTGACCTTGGTCAGTGCTGGTGTATTTCATAGCTAACATTTGTATTGTAAATGAATTAGATCCAGCACTTGTAGTGAGTCTAAAACCTTGTTGATTTGTGCTGTCGTTAACGCTACTTAGTGTTTTTGTAAAATTACATTGGTTTTGTGGGGCAACTAATGCGGCATTAAATCGGTCGGTTAGTGAAAAACCATCTGCCGCTGTTGCAATAGGTTCAAAGTTTGTTCCCTCTACAGTCCCTATAGCATTTTCAAAATCAGTGCTTGTTAAAAAATCAAACACACTAACATAATCTTGAGTCAGTACTACTGTAGCGCTAATCGTTGTGTCAGCAGATTTAAAACTATTGTTTGCTACAAAACAGGTGGTCGCTGTTGTGCCGTTTAGGGCTGCGTGTTCAAATCTTATATCAAATGTAAATTCAGCACCTGCTTTTAATTTACCTACCACATCACTCAAATCAAAAGTAGCAGCAGAATTAGGCACAGTAGTAGAGGCTGAAGGGTTTATTGTATAAGCAATCCCATTGCTTAAACTTGCAATAGGAAGTGTTATGAAAGATAAATCTTCTGTAATTAGAGCTGTATCAAAATTAATTGCAATATCTTGTCCGCTCTCATTAGTAATATCAAAACCATCTGTATAATTTCCATACATTAATCTATTACTCATTATTGTTTGCGCCTGAGCTTTTAAAGGAACATTATCATAGAGTCTTAATAATTCATCACTACCTATCACTGAATAGATTTTACTGTTAGTAAACACATATTCTTGATGCTGGTTATCACCCCAACCAAAGTCTTCTTTTTTAAATCTTTCAATTACATATATTGAATTGGTGTTTGAATCTTTGTATAATAAATCAATTTCAGTAACCCTATCGCTTCCTGTACTAAACTGCACACGAGCTGCATTAAAGTTGTTTTCCATACCTGAATTATCATAATTTCTGGTATCAAACCTAAAGTTTCCAGGCTGAAATGCTGGATTGGTAAAAAGCGAAGTTGCGCTATACTCACCATTTTTATACCTATATCTATACGCAAAACTTATAAACCTGTCTTTTAAGTAATTTTCGCCACCGGCAGCCTGTAACAAAGTAAAGGTGGGGGCAGGTAGGGGGGTATCACCAACAGCGTCTTCAAACCCTGGTGGCTTTAAAACCACGGAAATATCTTCTTCTTCTATTTGGTCGACAGTGCCGACAGGAAAAGGATAGTTTTCATTTACGTTTATTCTTCGAGGTGCGTTTTTATCATCAGTAAAAAATAAAAGGTTTTCTATTTTATCTACACCGGTAATTAAAAATTTTGGATCAAAACTTAGAACATCATAAGTTATGACATGATAACGTAATTGATTTAACTGTGTGTTAAAAGAAACAATAAAATCTAAAGCTTTTGCTTTTCCGTCAAATAGAGGGTCATGCACAAACCAATATATTGTTTCATTAGCTCCATCTTCAAACGCTCCGATACATACAGCACTGCTGGATATGTTTACATTATCAAATTCTAATGTAGTAAGTTGAGTATTACCTCTACTGTTTTCAACAGCTCCTATTTCTGTGGTTTCAGTAGAGCCGAGACGCACGTTCATTGCATCTACATACTCTCCAGGTGGTAGTAGACGCTCATCGACAGATTTATTCATCCGCCCAAGTACGAAATTTGTTGTTACTATAGGCATATTATTTTAACCATTTGTTCTGGCCACGTAAATTCATTAATAAACGACCAGGGTGAATATTACTCAATCTTAATTTTGCGTTTCTAAGTAAAGATGATTTGTCTTTTCGAGCTCTGTTTACTATATATTCTTGAACACCCAACCTGCCATTCAATAATGAATATCGGATATATGCGTATAAAAATTCTTCAAATAATTTATTAACACTAATATTCGCATCATTTCCTCCTTCCATACCATCTGAAACATATTCTAAAACTATAGAGCACTCACTATCTATCGAGCTGAAATTTATAACTCCATTTTGTTTGTCAATAGCAAAAGTAGGATTAGAATTAGCCGTCTCGGTGTTGAGACCAAAACGAGAGCCTATTCTGTATTCAAAATACCAGCACCCATCTACACAAAATCCGCTTTGATTATCGTAGGGGTGTCCTTCATTAAGATAAATTGACTTTGCTGAACCTGTTATTCTTGCGAGGTCAATCTCAGAGTTTTGAGGTGATAAAGCGTTTCCGTCTAAATCAAATAATATCTTACCTTGGTTGTCTTGAAGATAGGCATTTCCATAATTAGTTTGGATATTTTCAGTAAGAGGGTATAACAAACCATCTTGCCATTTAGATATTCTAACCCAATTTACATAATCGGATGGCAAAATAAAACGCAAGCTACCGTCCAACTGAAGTTGTAATATTTTGATATTACGCATTGCATCATAATTCAATTCTTGTATACCACGTTTTGCATGAAACAATACCTGATACCTATTCAAATTATTTAATAATTCGTGGTTGCCTTGATACATTAACATAAAGTTGTTTACTATATCTTGCAACGAAACATACTGGTAAGAACCCCAGTTAGCATCTTCAGGTGTATTGCCATTATTTTCGTAGTATTCGTATTGGTTTATATAGCTCATATTAACTTGTTTCTTGTGATTCTGATATTTCTTGTGTTTGTCCAAACTTAACAACGTCTCCCTCTCTTATTTCTACCCCTATATACTGTAATATTTTAGCTACCAAGTTTGGCTCGTCAGAAGCCGGAAGCTCAAAGTTTTGGAAATTAGCATCACTTGGATTGAATACTGGGTCTAAGCCAGACGTTTCAATATAAGTCCACTGAGGAGCTAAAGGGTATCTAATATATTGAGCTTGCAAGGCGCCACCTGCTGTAATAGTGCTCGGATAAACAGTAATTGTGTTTCCAATATTTCCAGGAGTTATGTTTGAACTTGCTCCGCCTAAAACATACGCTGGGTATTGTGTAGTGGGATAAGTTAAATTTGAACTCGTTAGGTAAAATATTTTATTCTGATTTACTCTCTCTACCTCAGTAATATTATATTGATTGTAGATACTATATGTTTCGCCTACCGCCATTATATCAGCACTTATGGTTAAAACAGTATCACTTACTATCGATGTTATATAGGCTGATGTATTATCCGTTGTATTTGTTATCAAATCACCAACAGCTACAGATGTTGTAAATGTTTGCGTAGCGTCTACAAGATTGTTAGCAAGAGTAAGAGTGGTTGTTCCATTTACTTTTAGTGTCGGATAATAAAATATTTTATTTATAAGATAGTAGTCTTCTGGTAAATTATACTGGTTATTTAAATTAGCAGTAGGTTGCGATAAATACGCTGTTGCTGAAAAAGCGTCTATAACTTCTTCTAAACCTTTTACTATATCGGCATAACCTGTGCCTGATACTCTTGAGTTTTCTTTGTTTATCCAATTATTATATTGGTAAAAATAATTTTCAAACAAGTCCATTTGAGCTTGAAGGCAATACAAATTAAAATCTTGTGGTGAAATGTAGCCGTAGTTGTTTTTATTAGCTACAGCCATAACTGTATTTCTAACTGAGTTTATCATCCGTAAATCTTTTCACAAAGATAACAAAAAAAAAAGAGGCCTAAATGTTTAAGCCCCTTTCATAACTAAAGTTAAGTGATTACTACGCAGACCACTCTTCCTCTATTTGAGCGATTGCTGTAATAGCAAACTTAGGCTCGAGTAGGTAGAAGGGTTTTGTCCATGCTGTAGATAATGCGTCTTCGATAGCGTCTACGACACTATTTAATTGCTCTTTAGTTTTAGCTGCATCACTTGCTGTTGTAGCAGTAAGTTTTACACCTAACACCTCTGAAGCACCAGTCGCACCATGTCCTTTTACATTGTAAAATATTTTTACTTCTGTATCAGCGCCTACTTCAACTCCTAATACACTTTGTAAAGGAATTAAATGAAAAGCATCACTAAAACTAATTTTTAAATACTTATACATAGTTAAAAAATTTAAGGGTTAAACAATACCACAAAGATACGAATCCTTATTTATCTTTTTTTAAGCGTTTTTGTAAAAGTTTATAAGTGTCAATTCCGTCATCACTTTGGAAAAAAGAAGCCACCATAAAATAATGGTCTTCTCCATAAGGCACACTAAGCAATTTGGTTTTATTTTTTGGTAAATTATAATAAACATCTTTACCATTGTTTTTCAGCACAAGCCAAGTTTTATTAAAGAACTGAACTACATCATTGGTAAGTTCTAATAATGGATCGTTTACAGTTTCAATAAAATCTCGTGGGCTTTGAGCTGCGTAAAGTAATACGTCTCTTTTAAGCTCTGGTATACTTAATGTATCAGCAACAGCTCCCATAAGCACCCTACACACAGAAACCAAATCATCACCCTTTAATCCTTTGGCGATTATTTGAGCGTCAAGTGAAGATTCTACCTCAGCAAGTTCTGCTGCGGCATCTTTTGCTGTATTAATTTCTTCAAATATAGTTCCGTTTTGTGGATGATAATGCAAAAACTTTTGCAAGGCTTGATTGCTTTTCTCTACAGAAAGCAAACCGTCTTCAAATATTATTGGCTCTAAAACTGCGTTTCCATCTTGTTCGTCTTCAAATGGAGACTTTTGGTTTCTTGCGTACCTAAGCGGTCTGTTAACACCACTTGCTTCGTCAAAATATAGTAATGGTCTCCTTCTGGTATTCCTTGAGGCTAACATATAAGTTAGTGGAGTTTGTCCTCGTGTAAGCCTGTAGGCTTTATTGGTATATGTTTCTTTTTTTTTCATTTTATTTAATTTTAATTTAATTTATAAAAAATACCAGGGGGGTAGAATAACCCCCCTAATATTATTATTACTTCTTATGAGTCTTGGAATAAGAAGAAGTTGTTTGCACCTAAAGTACAAACTGCTCTTTCAGTCAAGAAATTGACCTCCATTGCATCTAAAGATGAAGTTCTTGCACCACCAGCAGAACCAGTAATCCAAGTCTTATATCTTCTGTCTTCTGATTCAGAAGCTCTATACCTTACATGAAGGAATGGTCTCTTAGCGTTTTTACCAAGAATTTGGTCATAAACTGTAGTAGAACCAGCTGGAACTAATAGTCCGTTGATTTTACCACCTACGATACCACCTCTCATTGTTGGGTCGTTTAGATACTTCCAGTCAGACTTATAAAAGTCATAACCTCTTCTGAATCCTGAGAATCCAAGATTTAAAGCCATTTCCTCATCATTGTCGAATAATCCATAAGATGTACCACCACCTCCATAAGAGTTTTGTGTTGATAACATATCATCTACGTCAAATCCAAACTGTCTGTTTAGGAAAATAACATTCTCTTCGATTGCACCTTGCTTATCTAATCTCTGGATAATACTGTCAAAATCAGCAAGAGTAGTTGGGTTTCCACCACCATACACATTACCTCTATTTGCAACTGCATGGAATACTCCTTCAGAACCGTTTAGGTTCGCTAATGATGCACCAGCACCAACTCCTTGTAAGAAGTCTCCAGCTCCTGAACCTGCACCTGCTGGTACTGCTTCAATCATAGCTGTTTCCATATAATCCTCAAATCTTAATCTTGTATCATGCTCAGATTTTAGATACCATAAGTAACCGCTTACTCCGTCTTCACCAGATACTTCAATCCATCCAATTTGAGCCATATCAGAACCAGATACTTGGTATTTGTCCTTGATAATAATTGGCTTGTTGTCAAAGATTAAATCATCAGCTTCAAGTGATCCTACCATTCCTTCAGTTCCTTTGTTAAATTCAGAACCGTAAATGAAAATATCACACGCTACACCTGCGCCCATTGCCTGTCCTGTTGCTTCATAATAAGCAATAGTTACAACATTAGGGTTACCAGCTGTTGGAGCTACTGTTACGATACCTTTGTTCTGTAAGTTAGAACCAGGTGTCTTATCGGAAATCATAACTGTTTGTCCTACTCTTAATGAAGCTTTTGCTCCACCAGCTAAAGCAGGGTTAAAGTTATTTAAGTTGTTTGGAATTGTCCAAACCGCACTTCTTGTACCAGCACCGGCTGCTGAGCCAGAGGTACAATTTACATATTTAATATGCAACCTTCCTTGTTCTGCCCATTTAATAAGGTCAGAATTTGAAGGCATTTCTGCTCCTACCATTCGTAGGAACGCACTAATGCTTCTATTACCATATCTTTCAAATTCTTTTTCATAAGTATCAGGTAAATACTGATTCAAGAAATCAAAATTGTTGATATAATTCGACTCCAGGGGAACCTGTTGTGCCGATGGTTGTAAGTCGAAGCCGGGGCTAACATTTACTGCCATAATTCATAATTTTAAATTGTTACACTTTTTTAATACTTCTAATCTTGAGTCCTCTTCCACTTGACTGGTCTCCAACAGCTCGAATTTTCAAACTGTTTTTAGTGCTTAGTTGCGGTGCTTTTCTAACGCCCATGTCTATATTCTTAGACTTTTTGGTAACATTATCAACCGCAGCAGCCACGCCTTGTTCGTAGAAAAACTTAGCAAACTTGTCGGGATTCAAAGCAACTGAAAGCGCTTTGTGATACCCAACAGGGTCTTTTATAACTCCTTTATCGTCAAGATACTTGCCAATAAAATTGTTTATATCAGACTGTCTGTTTCGTAATTCCTCGGTAGTACCCGGCTTAAAAGTTAAATTTTTGTCATCAGCTACAATAAAATCAAAACCTTTGAATTTATCGGAAAAAAGATTTTTCGTTTGCTCGACAAAGTAATCATACTTTTTCTTACTATTATCAGTCTCAGTTTTAGATTTCTCTAAATAATCTTGGTAAGCATTAATTTGTTTTTCTTGTTCTTCAGATAATCCACCCCCACTTGACTCAAGAGGAATTTTATACTTATCCTTCTGCTCGTTAAAAAACTTTTTAGCTTTCGCAAGTTCTCTTTTCTTAGCTAACTTTTTTTTCTTAATATCTTTTGGATCATCTAATTCTTCATCAAAACTAAATTTATCATCCATAATATCTTGAATATCTATAGCGTCAAGACCTTCTTCTTGAACACCATAGTAGTCAGCTAAAACAGAATCACCGTCCATAGTATCATAATCTTTTTGTAATTTGTAAAAATCATCAATACCACGCCCGGTTTCTTTTTTATAATTTAGATATGTTTTGACATCTTCTGGTAATTCTTCATTTGAGTTTTTAACATCAAATAATTCGTCAACAGAACTTATATCTTTATCATATCTGTTCTTAATATATGAAAGAACGTCTTCATCATTTAACTCTGATGAGGGAGTTTTTTCTTCTTCAACTGTCGGCTCTTCTACAGGGCTTTCAGTGTTAACTTCTTCAGGAACAGAAGCTTTAACTTTTTCTGGTTGCTCTTCTTCCTGATTTGTATTTTGTTGAGCTTCGTGTTTTTTTAACAACTGCTCTTCAATTTCGGCTTTTGATTTTTCAGTAGTGCCTTCTACTGCTCTTACTTTTAATTCCATTGTATTTAATTTTTTACAAAGTTATACATTATTTTAATATTTATTTTGGCTACTTTTTAAGTGATTAAACATAGCCTCACCTAATTGTTCACCAAAGTTTTTATCAGACTCGTAATGAACTCTACCCACCAATCTGCTTTTAGATATGTGGTCAGCAGCTTTTACAAATTCTGGTTTCATTTCTGGGTACATATCCGATAAGACCAAACTAATAAGTTTTGCTTGGGTAGAATGACCTGAAGGAAAAGAGGCTGTTTTGGCTGACTTGAGGTCAGTGTAGTCTAAATTAATATTGAAATTTTTAGACAACAAGTACGGCCTTTTTCTACTATGATAGTTTTTAAGCTTTAAAATAATAGGATGACTATGGTTTATAAGCTGCTTTACCAAATCTTCAGGATAAACTCTTTTTCTGTTATTAAATAGTTTTTTAAAAACAAGGTTTATATCATCATACCTTTTTACATAGGCAGTATTTACCGGAGTGTTTTTAAGTTTTTTGATTTCGCTTAGAGTTTTCAAAGAAAAATCTGATGGATATTTTACATCTTTATATTTAGAAATATTAAAATCATCAAACATTATTATCTCGGATTGAACTCTGATAAATCAAAACCATCTAAACTATCTTCGTTTGATTCAAAGTTTATTGGGGGTAAATTTTGTTTACGCTGTGCAATTAATCTTGATTGCTGTGAATTTGCCATAGTGATTCTATCGGATTTGCCTTTTTCTTTTGCAGCCTCTCTCTCATCTATTTGCAGTTGCTCCTGACCTTTTAGCTGCATATTAAAAGCAAATTCTTTTTCCATAAGCTGTGATTTTAGGAGCGCTTCATTTTTCATTTTTTCTATACCCATAGCTACCTCTGCTTGCATAATTTGCATTTTAGCCTCCATCTCCATAACTATCTTTTGCTGTTCTGCTTGGGCTTGACCCATAATAGCCGCTTGTTGAGATTCAGCTTGAGCCGCTTGTTGCTGCATTTGCATTTGCATTTCTCTTTCAGCTTTTTGTTTTCTTTTAACTTTCAAAAGTTGATTTGCCATTTTTAAGTTATTTAACTCACGAATATCTATAGCATCTTCTAAACTAATATCTTCTTTAGACAATGCCATTTGAATATTTGCTTCAAGCAATGCTTTTTCTTCTTCGTCTGGTGTGAGCTCAAGGAATATTCCAAAGTCATACAAATATAAATTCTTAATATCCTCTAATATTCCTAAATTATATTTACCAATTTGCATAGCAAACTGATCCTTAAATTCAGAATATTCCAAAACGTCTGCCGTCCGAATAGCAATGCCCTCGGCTAATCGCTTTGTGATAAATAAACTGGCGTTTAATATATGTCGAGTAGCAGTATTTGAACTTAATGCTGCTAATTTTTGAACACCTACCAAAGCATCAGGATTTGGTGAGGTTGCATCTCTTGCCTCATTCAATCCAGTTACTGTTCTAATCATATCTAAATAATGATTATAATTACCAATTAACATTTGTAATTTTGAAGCTCCACTGTTTGATGTAAGCTGAGTAATTGGAACTTTTGCATTATTAAATTCACCATCTTGGGTAAAACTTCTACCTACTACACTACCTGTTTGAAAATAAAGACGCAAAGCATCTTCGGGGTTGTAAGCATTACCGGTTCCTAAATCAACTTCACTCAAACCATCTGCATCTATAAATACACCGTCTGGTACAACCCTGGAAACAACTTGTTGTAATTTCAAATGTGTTATCTGTATTAAATCCGCAAAGGGTATCATTCTACGAACCAAAGACTCGTAGGTGCCTTTGTAGGAACGTGGAGCACACGCAACATAATTAGGAAGTGCATGCTGAGATGCCGACTTTGGCCTAACCATATTTTTAGACAACTCCCATTTCAGAATCATATTTGTTCCCATAACCATAATTCCGTCATACCACACCTCTATTTGTTTTTCAACTCTCTCGAAGTTTCCTTCCTCCATCATTTCTTCTGGCGGATTAAATTGGTCATCTTTTTCTACTACTTTAAAAGTTCCATCAGTTAATTGTTTTTTCTTATAAACAAAGCTGTGTGTTGTTTTATAATTAAAATAAAGTAATGTACAAGTGTCTCTGTAAAAAATAGAATTTTCATAATATTGCGCATTGTTATAGTAGTTATACCACGCTTGACTGTACGATGCAATTTTTTGTCTTTCCTCATTTGTAATGTCTGGATCAATTTTTACTAATTCAGCAATAGGTATAGTTTTAATTTCACCCCAATAAAAGCAATCTTTAAAATAAGGGTCTTCGGTATAAGAATAGACCACGTTTGCAGGGTCTACATATTCAACACTAATACCAGCGCCAGGTAAAAACTGATGCTTACACATGCCTACACCTATGGTCATTATATCATAGTCAACTCTCTTGCGTGTGTCAGCATAATGGTTTTGATTTAAAACAGTATCAATAGCTTCTTCTGCTGCAATTTCTACCGCAGGTTTATATTTCATATTCATAAATAACTGAAGTTCTTCATCAGTTTCTGGAAGCTCTGCTTCATCTGTTTGAAACACATTAACGCCAAAATCTTTTTCTATTTGTTGAAACAAAGGTTTTGCTATCATTTCCCCTTCTATTTTTTGCTGGAATTGATTACGTTTTTCAGCTGATAAAGCATCTTCTGCATAAGCGTTTACTTTAAACAGTCTATCATTTAAGCCATTTACAACTATGTCAACAAATTTTGGAATTATTGGAACTGGAGTCCAGTCTAAATTAAGATAAGATAAATCGCCATCTATAGCTAATTCATTTTTATATTTAGCTATTGGCTGCTCACCCCGAGCATATAATCTCATTCGATTGAACTCAGCCCACTGGCTAAAATACCTACAAGAAGTGCTGTCTTTTCTAAACCACTCATATTGAATAGCTTGTCCTACTTGCAATCCATACTCTAATGTATCTTTTTGTGCATCGGAAACAAATTGGTCAGGAAAGGCAGCAGCTTTTAAATTTATTTTTACGTCTTTCATTTATTAATTAATTGACTAACGCTATTTCTATTGTCGTATCTTGCAAAGTTAATGCTAATTTTTGTTTTTTCTTTAGTCGGTGTGTATAAGTGCTTCTGATTTGCCATTATAGCTAATCCAGAACTAATCGTTGCGTCAAATTTAGTACGATTAGAAATATCAAACTTAGCCCAATCCTCTAAAGTTCTTTGAAAATACATATCGCCCATATCTCCAGCAGTTCTATAATTGCCTAAAAAATCTACACCAACGTATTTTTCTATGTAGCTTTCTATAGCTGAAGCGTGCGACTGTTTCACATCTTCAGAGGTATTTGGTATACCACCTATTTCTCTTTCTGTTTTTGAAAGCTTATTATATCTCTTATCAGGTCTATTAAGACAAAATTGTCTATAACCTCTGTTTTTGAAGTGATATAAAAGACGAGGCTTGTTGTTCTCGCATAATATTGGCATACCGTAAAAAACGCAGGCCATTAAAACTTCTTCAAAAAATATTTCAGCAGTTTGTGGTCTGGCAATATATTCTAAAAAGAAATGATTGCTCGGCATATCTTCCATAGAAAATTTTGTCATTCCGTGCAAAGAACCGTTCGAGCCCTTTCCAACTACAACACCTGAAATATCATAAGAGTCACACCCAAACGAACCTAAATGTTCATTGCCTGGATAAAACTTCCCATTCTTTTTAATTACATTATTTTGTAATGCAACTTTCGGTGTGTAAGTTACAAAAAATCTTCCTCTTTTATTTGGAGTCCAAACTACCTTTGAATCTTTTATCCCATCCTTCCAACTAAACGAACCCTGCGTTATATGCTGTTGTTTGATTAATGAATCGTTATAGTCTATTTGTTGATATATTTTAGTTAGATTAAATATAGACTGTTTGCTTTCATCTCTAAAAGCGTGCGATTCTGTTCTTGGAAACTGTCTATAATATTCATTCAGAGCGTCAGGATCAGTAGCTAAAGATTCAACTTCGTTTTCCCAATAATCTATAGCTCCTTGGTCAATGTCTTCTCCATCTATACCTGGTCTTGGTTTGGCAACATTTTTCAACACAGGCATACCGTATATGTCTATAAAACCTTCCATATTCCACTCCATAGGTATAAAAAGCGAATATAGTCCGCTTTTAGTCTGCCCGTTTGCGTTTCTTTTCTTTACATCTGAATCCATGTAAAGATTTTTAAAATTTTTACCCCCTTTATCTAAAGCGTTAGAGGTGCTCCCCATCAAACATTTACCAATAATTTTTCTACCCAATCTCAAACAAGTTTTTGTAACCCTCCAGTTGTTTAATATATTTTCCGGCCTTTCCCATTTACCACTTTCATCGTGTATTAGTAATTGCAGTTTTTCTCCATCATAACTATTGTCAGAAGTATTTTTCCAATCGATAGTTGTGTCCAGCCCTTCTAATGTTTCAGTCTCAACATTAAACATATTCTTTTTTGTAATCTTAGAAGCAGGAACACGATAAGCTAATTCTGTTTTAGGTTTATCCATTCCGTCCTGTATAGGTTTGAAAAAGAAAGGATAATTGTTGGATATAGGAACTATCTTATCGGTAAACATTTTTTTTGCATCGCCACCTGTTTTTGATAATATTCCTATACGGCTATCTCGTGTTATTGTAGCAGTATTAACACCCTCACACGAACTCATAAAAGAAAACCCTGAACGTCTAATTTTCAAATAGCACATTCCAAAACTCCTTTTATCCGCTTTACACGCCTCCCAAAAAATATAAAATATTCTATTAGCTTCTCTAAAATCAGGTTTGCCCACATCTATTTTAGTCCATTGCAAATACATATAGTGTGTTCCGGTTATATAGGTTGGTAGCCCATTATTCATAAACCAAAAACCTTCATCACGCCTGTTGAACTCCTCTTCGATATAGTCTACCCATTTTTCTTTAAAAGAAGCAGGAGCTTCATGCCACTGAAATATTGTAGGTATTCTATTTATAACTTTTGGCACGTCAAATGGTTCCCAATATTGTTGGTCTTTTTTTTCGTGTCTGGAATGTATTTTTTTTGGGGCTAAGGGAAGACCAATATCCAAACCACTTATGTTAATAATATCACCTACCTGGCCGGTTTTTGATATATTAATAAAATTATATTTATCATTAAATCCATAACCCCAAGTTCTTGCCTTGTTCTTTCTTGAATAAACACTTTGAGGTATTTTAATCTTAGATTTAACGTAAATATTATTTTGATTTAGATTCTGCAAAGCCTTTTGGTATATTATTTGTTTTTACTTCTTTTCCTTCTAATTTAGCTTTTTCTTCTTCTATTCTTTTCAATATTTCAAACGCATCAAAAATAGCAAGTTTTTTTGTAGCTGCTGCATTTTTGAGACGGTCAGCAGCAAGTTCATCTTCAGGGTCTGGTTTTATTATTTTTTCTTGTGCAACATCAATTAATTCTTGAACAGCACGTTCTCCAGCTTTTATTATTTTTAATTTTATTTCATTTATTTTCATACCACAAAATTATAAAACATTACTAACACTACTCTTGAGTCTTGAAATTTGTTTGGATATTTGCTATGAAAATAATTACAAGGGTAAGATAACAATCTATTTTCTTTAAATCCTACCAAACTTTTCATTGTCCATAGATTCATATTATTGGCATCTTCATTTAACATTCTGTCAAACTCAGTGGTGTCCTTGTCAACAGGATATGTATCTCCATATTTATTGTGACTCCAAAATGCAGTTCCATTTAGCTCTGTATCTGGAGAGGTTATATAATAAACCAAAGCTCTTTCTGGCTTTTGACCTTCAATAATACTGTCATTGTGTATTCTCCATTCGTCATCTTGATTGCTTTTAGCTTGTCTAATAAAACACAAAATATTATTTATATTTTTTCCTTCAACGATTTGTAATTTTTTTAAAATTAATTTAACTAATTCATCAGGAGTCTTTTTAACCCAAAAAGATTTGCCTGGCATGTCCACCTTTTGAAAACCGTCATCTGTGTAAGATTTTAAAACCTGAAATAAATTTTCTGGTAAAAAATCATCATATATGTATATCATTTTTTAAAGTTATATTTTGTGAGAACATTCTATATAATATCTCCCCGTCTATATTAAAGGCATACTCACTGTCTGGTTGAAAACAAACTTCATCTCCCTTTTTCAAACCCATGTTTTTTAAATGAATATTTGGGTAAACCAGCTCTCCGTGTAACGGCTCGTATTTTAAATCTATATCCTGTATAGACCTCTTTTTTTTTGGAACCGGTTTCACAAAACAATATTTATCATAAGTCTCCCATTCGTCTTTTTGTTTGTATAAAAAAAATTGGTCTGGCTCAACCAAGAATAAATCATCTATCAACCAGCTTCTGCCGCTTTTTTGACGACCTCGCATATCATTGTAAAATTTAAAAGTATTGTGATGAACAACCAAAGTGTCTCCTATCTGAACAGGGCCTTCGTAATTAATCGGAGTATTTACCACTTTGGCAAACCGAGTTGCTACGGTGTGGTCTTCTTCAGAGACGCTGGTATAAAAAGTTTTGTTTCCATATTTTTTAATATTATCATAACGCCTGTTGTTATATGGGCGAACTATGAAACAATAAGGAGACCTCATTAAAAATTGATATTATATTCTAATGATACTGGCATTGAAGGTTTAAACTCTTTCCAAAGTAAAACCTCTTTTGCGCCAGAAACTTGCTTTTCAATCCAAATTTTAAATGAGCTGGTGTCTTTGTCTTGCTGGATCAAGTGTATAGTGTAAGTTCCTCCTAATACTTCTTGACCAACTATGTAGTGCATTGCGCTTGATTTATAATCTGCGCCTATTGAAATTTTTCGTATGTCCATTTAATTAAAATGTTGAGTCAACATTTAAGACTCTATAAAATATATTAAAATACATTGTGCCGTTACCCTGCGTAGCATCTGCTGCTGTAGTCAGAGTTACGTCTGTGTTTGGTGCTATTACTTTAGTTGTGCCTCCAGTTTCAATTTTACTTACCAAATCGGTAGCAAAATTAGCTGACTGAGCGCTTAAAGTTCCAAAAGTAGTTGCTCCTATTTTTATTTCTAAATCGTTGCCAAAATCAAATTGTTGCGTTCCGGCATCTAAAAATTGAGCTATACTAATTATATCTACTGCTTTATTTGCGCCAGCAGCTGGAATTAGTGTTACAGTTGTAGATGCCAAAGGCAGCAAAGCTGCACTTGTTACAGTAACTTTAGCAACCAAAGTGTCAAGACCAAAAAAACCTTGTAGCTGTTCGACAGTTACTGATTTAGTCATTAACTTATTATCTGCGTCAGTGATTACTAAATAATCATTTATTGCAAGATT
>TARA_R100000654_G_scaffold9142_1_pt1 | contig 33373 bp, 26 predicted proteins | sample TARA_R100000654 | Tara Oceans TARA_R100000654 (sample SAMEA2622473) | marine metagenome | biome: marine biome (ENVO:00000447); feature: surface water layer (ENVO:00002042); material: "saline water (ENVO:00002010), including plankton (ENVO:xxxxxxxx)" | depth 5 m
TGAACATTACTAAGTTTTTTATGGATTAGAAAGTGGGGAGCAGGTCAGCGATTCTTTATTTATTCTAGGGCAATTACATAGCGCTCAATTTTAATTATTTCATAAGCCCTACTAAGAATTATAGCCATATCGTACTGAATAGGTGCTGTTATGTTTTGCGAATACTTCGTCGCGTTGAATCGTAAACGATTTCGCTTATGACTTCATGCAATTTTGTTTGCAGAGCTTTTAATATCGATTAAATATTGGTTCACTAATAGTTTTTACTTTGACCTGATTTATTTAAAGTGCTTATGATATTTAATAAATCTAAAGGTCTGATATGGAATCAATTACAGCTACTAAAGCTCTTTTCATAAAACTTGGAAAGGGAGGCGGTTTGGCAAATGATTGTATTGAAAATGGATATCTTCAAATTGGCTACGAAGGTGTAAACCATGAAAAGTGCATACAGGGACAGTGGGAAGAAATAAAAAACACATTTCCCTATGGAAGTAATCCCAGCAGCAAGACACACCATCGCAATCAGGTCCAAAAATTTTATGAAGAACCTGAAACTACTTTATGGATTACTTTTCACGGCGGTGCGCTTTACTGGTGCTTCTCAAAACACGAAATTACTCTTAACCAAGACCAAACTAAGACTCGTCCAGTACTCCATTCATGGCAAAAAACAAACCTAAAAGGTGAAGAGTTAATCACTGCAGTACTTAGTGGTAAGCTTCTAGCTACTCAAGCTTTTCAAGGCACAATTTGTGAAATAAGAGAGCTGAGCTATCTACTACATAAAATAAATGGAACGATAGAGCCATACATAGCAAAAGCTGAAAATGCTTTGGAAGAGTTGGTCTTAGCAACCATACCCATTATTAAAAACCTGCATCATGATGATTTAGAGATCCTGACTGATTTGATCTTTCGACAGGCCGGATGGCAACGAACTGGAGTGAGTGGTGGTACATTAAAAGATATCGACCTGGATTTAATTTCACCCTTAACAAATGAAAGGGTTGCTGTACAGGTTAAATCAAGAGCAAATGCAAGTAATTATAATGATTATAAGATGCGATTTGGAGCGATGACCGGTTTCAATAAATTCTATTTTGTTACCCATTCTCCTACAAAACAATTAGTTAATATTATAGATAATGAAGATAAAGATGATGGGATAATATTTTGGGACGCTTATAAATTAGCAGAGTACTCAGTTAAAAACGGTCTGACAGGATGGTTGATTAATAAAGCCACTTAATTTTGGGCAATATGAATGGAAACAGTGCTTGAGCATATCCATGGAACCATTATTCAACATCAATTAAATAATTGGCTTATTGAATATCCATGGCTTACAGGTTATCTGGGAAACCCCAATTCAGCAATATGGTTTATAGGTGAAAATCCTAGCCTGAAGGGTGTAATTAACGTCCATAACCGCAGCATAGATAGAAATGAAAACCTTCAATGGAATTCGCATGATGGAGATAAACTTTTAAGGGAAGCAATCACAGAAGCTGGCTTAAAAACCACTTCACCTGAAGGGAATGATAAATGGAGTTGCTATATAACTAATGCTATAAAAGAACCAGAAATAGTTACTGAGCGAAATATAAAAAAACAAAAGGCTAATTACTGGAAAAGGCAAGCAGAACGTTGGCAGCCAACACTTCAGAAGCAGATAAATGAAGGTAAACCGAAGGTCTTAGTTTTACTTGGTGGCCAGTCTGAAAAAATAATTAACCATATGATTAAAAATGGACTTAATTCACCTGCTACAGAAAAGATTCATCACTATTCCTACATAATGATGAGGCCTGAGGCAGGAACACGCAGAGGTCCACGACATCCAGATAGAATTCTACAATTTAAAGACAGCATTAAAAATATTGCTTTTAAATACTGTTAGTAAAAAATATGAAGGTGATGCAAGACCCTTTGCACCCTGTTGCACTATTTCTTTTATTAATTAAGGGACTTCGGTTTTGAAAAAAATTCCAATAGTGACTTTCGTGAGATGTTTTTAACCGGTTATTGATATTCCCGAAATCATGGCATTAAACAAATGCGTTGATTTTACTGCCTGCACTTGCCGGATAATTAATCAATGATGAGTTGTTCATGGGGTAAACTAGCATTTTTTATGGTTTATCAAACGCCCTAGAATATTGCTGAAGCTAACCGATATATTGATTCAAAAAACCACGGGCATTAATTAGTTCAACTTAGATTAGATTTTGGTGGCTTTTTAGTTCTTTTGTAGTCCTAGCGATTTCCGAATCAATGCTATCAAATTTCACACATATTTTATAAATTAAAACTTACATATATCAGATATATAGAAATAGATGATCTATTTCATTAAGCTCTTCAAGTATTTCTCAAACTATCTTGAAGGATGAAATCAATGGGGTTTAATAAAGATTTTACTAGAGAAGAGCTTTATGAGTTAGTTTGGTCTCAACCAATTTCAAAGCTAGCAAAGGAATTTGGTTTGAGCGATAAAGGCTTAACTAAAAGGTGCATTAAACATAATATTCCAACTCCACCGATAGGTCATTGGGCTCGAGTTAATAGCGGACAAAATCCAAGAAAGCCTAAGCTACCAAATATTAAAGATCCGACCCTAGAAACTATCACATTTCATATACCAGACCTGAGTGATATCGAAAAAAGAAATCAAGATTCACTTGTGATTGATACCTCAGTTCTTGAAAAGGCTGCTTCATACAACTGGCCAACAGCGGTAAGGAATTATCATCCAGTCATCAAATCTTCAAGAGTTGCTTTATCTGATGCTCCTGATAACTATGGCCGGCTGACATTTGATTATAAGGTTCCAGATCTAGGGCTTAAAGTAACAAAGAATACTTACGCTAGAGCATGCATCTTGCTTGAGGGTATTGTTCGATTCATGGAGTATGTGGGTTGGACATATAGGTCAAAAAAGATCACCTACCAAAAAAGAAAGTCTGTTGCTGAATTTTGCCTAGAAAATGTGCAAATTAATATTGAAATAAAAGAGATAGTAAAGCAAGTTAACCACATTCCAGAAAAGCGTAACCGAGATAGTTGGTATTACGCACCACGATACGATTTTCATCCAACTGGATTGCTTGAATTTATTATTCATGGTCCAAGTAAAGGGTTTAAAACACGTTGGAGGGATACTAATTCAACGAAAATCGAAGATAAGATAGTTGAGATCATCACATCTTTTATGAAGTGCTTCCAGTATTCGAAAATATTGATAGCTCAGCGTGAAATGGAGGAGATTGAGCGACAAAAGCGGGATGAGATTAGACGGGAACTTGAGAAACAAAAAGTAGTAGAAGAAAAGAGACAAGAGAGTCTAATCATGCATGCGATTCAGCATGAGAAAGCCCAATCAATCAGAACATTGATAGATAAACTAAAACTTCAAAGTCATAATGATTCAAAGCTTGCTAGCTGGATTGTATGGGCAAATGAAGTGGCTGACAAAATAGATCCTTTAACCGATATCACACTTATCTTGAATGAGCATGAGAAGCTTGCTGAGAGCAATGAATTTTCAATGCTTAAATTTTTCTAAATTTCAGGCACGTTGCTAGTCAACTTGTTGAGAAAAAATTTGCGCCAGGCTGGTTTGGAGCAGTTAACTATATTGACTGGGTTGGTGAACACAAAGATTTAAGATTTGTAAGTGATGACATAAACACAGTCATTATCATTGATGATTACCCGCCATACATCAAGCGCACACAACAACACAGACTCATTCAGATCAAAGAGTACGTTGAGCCCTATACTCATGAAGGTCCAGATATGACTGATAATGAGTTCGAAAGTATGATGGAAATACTCAAGTCCTTTGTTTGTTGAAGTTAGTACGTGATAATTATGTGCATTTCGCTATTCAATCTGTAGAGGTTTAATTGAATAATCCCTCGATAAAACAATTATAGAGCGACAAAAGAAATAGATTTCAGTATCAGCCTAACCTCCTAACTAGGCGGCTGACATAACACGTATTTTACGAGTTGTACGAAAACTAATTTTGATAAAAAATACCATGCGAAGGCGGTTACTAATTATCGCACTTTGATAGTGTATAAACAGTCTTCAAAGAGTTTATCTCTAAGATAATTATGGTTTGACATAAAGTTTTATTCATTTCCAATACAAGTTTAAAAAAGGTTAAACTTGGCGGTTAAGGCTATAGCAGTACTATAAGAATTGAATCCTTGAGAGAAGAAGTAATTTAGTTGAATTTGTCTCTCGAGCTGAGCAAGTCTAGTCCGTGATTAAGCAATAAATAAAGAGGTCATAAAAAATATGAAGTTCAAGGACGATACTCGAGCTAAAACCACATCCTTTCTTCATTTATTGAAACTTGACGGCACTTACCTTTACCCATCATGGGGAATGAACTATTGAGTATGAATGAGGCGGACACGCGGTACCATCTTATCGACCCAATATTACGTGATAAGGGGTACGTCAGCTGTAATCAGGTCACATTGGAAACCATACTGACGCCAGCGCCTGTGGAGCCAAGTGGAGCTAAAGGCCGTCGCCGCAAGGGTCAAGGCCGTACCGACTACCTACTTTGTGTTCAGGCGGGAGAAATGCCAAAGCCACTTCCTGTGGCAGTATTGGAAGCTAAAAAAGAGGGCGAAGATCCACTTAAGGGTATGCAACAAGCTAAAGGTTATGCTTCCTGTGAACGCTTTGATGTGAAATATGTTTTTGCAACCAATGGTCATCTTTATGGCGAGTTTGACTGTGTCACCAGCTTACAAAATGGTCCTTTCCCTTTTAAAAGCTTTCCACTTCACCAGGATTTGACCGCTCGATATGCCAAGGATACGGGTATAGATCTTACTCAGCCGGAATCAGCTTTGCTTTTCCAAGCCGATAGTCCAGCATGGTCCCTATCGCGCTATTATCAGGATGCCGCCATCCGTGCTGCATTTGAAAAGATTATTTTGTGCCAACAGAATGGAGTTCCTGCCCGAGTGCTTCTCACCTTAGCTACCGGGGCTGGTAAGACCATCATTGCCACTAACCTGCTTTGGCGTATGAGCATGGCGGGACAACTACCCAAGCCCGCCTTATTCCTTTGTGATCGCGATGAACTTCGCGAGCAAGCCTATTCAAAGCTCAAAGCAGCCTTTGGTGATAACGCTCGTATAGTGCGAACAGAAAAGGGTGGCAACTATGCTCAAAACGCCCGTATTCACATCGCTACTTACCAAACGCTCGGACTCGATGACGATGAAGGCTTTGCAAGTTTTTTATCAGAGCACTACGGCGAAAATGCTTTCAGTGTCATCATTATTGATGAGTGCCATCGCTCAGCATGGGGCCGATGGTCGGAAGTACTTCGACGCAATCCAAATGCCATCCAAGTTGGTTTAACTGCGACACCGCGTAAATTGGAAGAATCAAAAAACGCCAGTGCCGAAGATCAAGAGATAACCGCCAACAACCGTAAATACTTTGGGGAACCAGTTTACGAATACACATTGATCGAAGCGCAGGAAGACGGATACCTAGCAGCATGTGAGATCGTCAAGCGTAAAGCTAGTATTGATAACGCTACCTTCACTAGAGACGAAATCCTTAAGGCTGGTGTCAAGGACATTAAGACTGGCCTTCCGCTTCTTTTTGAAGATTTAACCAAAAATGAATACTCCGGTAAAGATTTCGATGACGAATTGTTTGTCGAATTACGCACACCAAAAATGTGTCAGGACCTATTTGAGCTGTTGTGTGAGAATGGCGGACCAGAGCAGAAGGCCATTATTTTTTGCACCCGGGAAATTCATGCAGACCGCGTAGCTCAACATATGAACAATCTATATGTTCACTGGTGCAAGGAAAATGACCAAATACCAAAAGATCACTATGCCTTTAAGTGCATGGGCGGCGCCAACAACGGTTCTGACATGATTGAGCCCATGCGTGGTTCCGGTGAGCGCGCCTTCATAGCTTGCACTGTGGACCTGCTGGAGGCTGGAGTGGACATTGAGCGTCTTAATGCTGTGGTTTTCTTTCGGTACCTGCAATCCTCGATCAAGTTTTACCAGATGGTGGGGCGTGGCACTCGCATCCATGAGGAAACACAAAAATACAAGTTCTGGCTTTACGACTACACCGATGTTACCAGCCTATTTGGCACGGATTTTATTACTAATCCACCTCGTCCAGGTAGCGGCAGTAAAGGGGGAGGTGGAGGAGGAAGTTCTGACGACGATAATTACGACGGCCCGGCTGTAGCTGAGATATGTGGGCAATCCGTTGTCATCAATGCCCAGGGCCGCTTTATCCTTAGTCGCCGCGATGGAAGGGATACTCCGATTCCGGTGGAGGAATACCGTCGCGAAGTGATTCAACGCGTATTGAGTGAGGCCCAAAACCTAGATGATTTTCGCGCCCTTTGGATCGAGGCCCAGAAGCGCCGCCAACTCATTGACCATCTGCTAGGAGATAACTTCAGTCCGGAAGTAATTCGAGAAATAGACCATATGAATGACTTTGATCTTTATGATTTTTTTGGAAAATATGGATATCACGCCCGAGCTCTCAAGCGTCCCGAACGTGGCGAGCTGTTCATAAACCACAACCAGAGCTGGTTCAACGACATGGATGACAATGCCGCCTTAGTGCTCAAGGGCTTCGGCCATCAGTTCGCCCAAGGCGGCACAGATGCACTGGAAAGTCAAAACCTATGGGAAGTGCCAGATATTAAGCGCGCTGGAGGCCTTAACGCTTTGCGAATGTTTGGAGCGCCGGCGCAGGTTATGCATGAAGCCAAGGTGAGGTTGTTTGGGGTATGACTACTCCTACCAAAAAAATATCGGAGCTGTTCTCAAACATAAAAATTGGTGGGACACCAAGCCGAGGAAACCCTTCATTTTTCGGCGGAGGAAATTTGTGGGTATCTATCAAAGATATGGAGGGTCAGTCATTAATTACGAAAACAGCGGAAACCATTACTGACCAAGGCGCACGACATTCTAATTGCAAACTTATTAAACAAGGAAGTTTGCTATTTAGCTTTAAACTAACTGTTGGGCGTGTTTCATTCGCCGGAGCTGATCTATATACGAATGAAGCGATTGCAGCTTTTGATCTTGATGAGGCAGAGTTGGCCGGCATAGATTTAGAGTATCTTTCATTAGTACTGCCTATTGCCGCCAGTGGAGACACCACGAAAAACAGCATGGGTGCTGCGCTGCTCAATAAGGATAAAATCCATAATTTAAAGATACCCTTTCCCGACGTCATCGAACAACGTCAAATTGCTGCTCGTCTAAAAGAACAGTTATCAGAAGTGGAATCCGCCCGGCAGGCGGCGCATCAACAGTTAAGTGATTCTCGCTTGCTGCGCACACGAATGCTCAAGTCTTTCTTTACTGAGTTGGACGCCACACCTAAGAAAAAAATAGGAGACCATGCCCCTACAACTAGTGGTTCCACTCCGTCGCGAAGTAACAAACAGTATTGGCAACCTCCGGAAGTCGCTTGGGTGAAAACCGGGGAGGTCGCATTCGCCTCGATCACGACCACCAAAGAATCCATCTCCTCCAAAGCGCTCGTGGAATGCTCGCTGAACTTGCTACCACCCAAGACCATTCTCATTGCTATGTACGGGCAAGGTAAAACACGAGGTCAATCTGCTATTCTTGAAATTCCAGCCACTACAAACCAAGCCTGCTTCGCCATCCTGCCGAATGACACGTGGGAACCAGATTTTCTCTATCTCTGGCTCAAAGCGAGTTATCAGGATTTAAGAGATTTATCTGAAGACCGGGGAGGCAATCAGGCTAATCTGAACGGTGCTCTGCTGAAAGCTTTAGAAGTGCCAGCGCCGAGCAAGACCATACAACAACAGATCGTGAAGCGCATCCAAGCCGCAATGACCGAAATTGACGTTATAGAGGGTTTAAGTCAAGCCATACTGAGCGACATTGACCGCCTCCCCAGCCAGATACTCGCGCAAGCTTTTGAGAATTCACAATGATCAGAAAAAAAACTACAAACAAACAATCTAAATCCATTGCCTCCACTCAGTCGCTTTCCAGTTTCGTCAAAAGCATCTGCGACGTCATGCGCCGCTCCAATTGTGCCAGCGCCTTACAGTACGTGCCGGAACTGACCTGGATTCTCTTTTTGCGTATCCTGGACGCCCAAGAATCTAAGGAACTGGAACAGGCGGTTGTGCAGGGGAAAAATTTTTCTGCTGCTTTGCAAAGTCCGTTCCGTTGGCAGGATTGGGCTGCACCATACTCTGACAAGCCAGAGCATCCGAAAACCACAGAAGGTAAACCCTTTGGTTGGAAGCGGCAGGAGTTGTTTGCGGCAGGAGATGGTAAATTATTTGAGTTTATAAACAAGGAGTTGTTGCCCCACCTGCACAGTCTGGACATTAACAACATTACAGGACTACCCAATCCAGCGGCCAGTCGCAAGCAGCGCATTATGGGCCGTACAATGACGGCGGTGGAAAAGGTGCGGGTCGACAGCGAAGCTAACTTGCGTGATATTCTTGACAAAGTTGACCAGATCAATATTGAACACGGGGATGACCAGCATTTCTTCACTCTTTCGCAGGTATATGAAGACCTTTTATTGAAGATGGGTGAAAAAAATTCGGATGGTGGTCAGTTTTTTACGCCGCGTGAGGTGATTCGCGCCATGGTACATACGGTAAACCCGCAACTAGGGCAGACAGTGTACGACCCCTGCTGCGGCACCGGTGGTTTTCTCGCAATTGCCTACGAGCACATGTCCCGCCAGATGGGCCAGAGCGCCACCAGCACCGACATAGACACACTCAAGCATGAAACCTTCTTTGGCCGCGAAAAAGAGAACTTAGTGTTTCCAATTGCTTTGGCAAATTTAGTGTTACATGGTATTGATCAACCAAACCTTTGGCACGGTAATTCGCTGACTCGCCGCGCCACTTATGCAGCGCTGTTTGATCTGGCGCCAAAAACCTTTGATGTGATCCTTACCAATCCGCCCTTTGGGGGTAAGGAAGGCAAGGATGCTCAAAAGAACTTTGCCTATGAAACCAGTTCAACTCAAACGCTTTTTGTGCAGGATATTCTTGGAGAGCTGGCATTACATGGCACTTGTGCAATCGTATTGGACGAGGGCTTCCTTTTCCGAACTAATGAGAGTGCTTTCGTCGAAACCAAACGCAAATTGGTGGATGAGTGCAACCTTTGGGCGATTCTTAGTCTTCCCGGCGGCGTGTTTTCTACCGCAGGAGCTGGAGTGAAAACCAACTTGTTGTTTTTCACCAAGGGCAAAAAGACAGATAACATTTGGTATTACGATCTCTCTTACGTGAAAGTCGGTAAGAAAACACCGTTGACGTTGGCTCATTTCGGATTTGCTTCTGATGGAACGATACTTTCCGATTCTGCCTTACCTTCCATACTTACTGCCGATTGGCATGCTAATGAAGCGAACAATGGCAAGCCCTTCCCCAGCTATGCTCGGATGTTGCAACATCATGGTAAGCCAGAGGGTGAGAGCCGCTACTCATGGACGATCGACTTCTCTGCTCGCCGCGCTAAAGCACGTTCTGAGATGCAGCCCTTGCTCGACCATGCTGCAGAGATCAAAGCTATTGTTATCGACTATAAAGAACAGCTTAAGAGCTTGAAGAAAGCCAAGTTTGATGTCGCTGAGCAACTAGCATTAACCAATAAGATAATAGAAAAAGAAAAATTCGCACGTGAGCTAGAAACGAAGGCAGCCAACATTGATGCTGCTGTGTTCGATTTGAAGGCTGTTAATCCGACAATAGAGGCTGAAACTGATATTCGCACACCCGAAGAAATAGTATGTGACATCAAATCTAAAGGCGAGATTATTGCTCAAGCTTTAGCTAAACTTGATGATCTAATGGGATTAGCAAAAACGGAGCCATACTGATTAGTCCTAAGATACCTCAAGACTTAATTTTCTTTTAGAAAATGGAAGATGACTTTCAATATCGTCAAATATTATGAGTTACAACCTAAATGCCTAGCAAAATTAAAATATAAATTAATTTTTTGTTCGTAAAAGCTATCCGCATTTAATCATGCTAAATTTAGAAACTGAATGTAATCCAATTAAAAAATGTTTGGTTTAAGGTATGTGCAGTTCTATAAATACGTCTAGATTTACTTGATGCTTCAACTTCTGGATTAACATATTTGCTTTTAAAGTACATTAGTAAATATATCCTGATCGCTAGGATGGGTTAGAACCTGGAAATTAATATTGAATGATTATTATAAGAACAGTTTGTTCACAAACTCAGTATTTAAAAATTTTCCTTTTTCAAAAACAGTAAGCGGCAGTATCGAAGTTATTTGAAATGTTTGTGACTATAGGTGACATTCAGTTAATTCTCTTGCCGAATATTTGCTGATGTAGCTCATCGCGATAAATGGAAATTTCCCTTGGAGCTACGATTTCAAGTTTCACATATTTGATTTCACGAATTTTATATGTCTTTTCTATTTCAATCACTATGTTAGTGCCTATTCTTAATTTTTCCCCAACTTTTAGGCTTAGTATCAACATCCTTGTCTCCTTTCCGCATTTTTGAGTTCATCACGGCAATACCATATTAATGATCTGGCTTAAAACCGCCACCTATAAATCTTTGATTGATCTGTTAGCTTTCATTCTCTATATTTTCTCTTCTCGTTAAGTTCTCAAACGCTAACCTAACAATGGTAATTATGAGCTGTAATCACACATCAGAATGGGAAAGAGTCATCATTTTAGTGGATATGAATTGTTTCTTTGCCCAGGTAGAGCAACAGGATAATCCATATTGGCGCAACCGTCCGGTGGCCATCACAAACGGCAAATTAGGCAGCACGATCATTACCTGTTCCTACGAAGCTCGCGCTTATGGCGTGAAAACCGGCATGCGACTGAAAGAAGCAAGACAGTTATGCCCAGAACTCATTCAAGCACCCAGTCGACCACATCGTTACGTTGAAAAATCTACTCAGATTATGCAGTCATTGGAGAGAATCACCCCAGACCTTGAAATTTATTCTGTGGATGAGGCTTTTCTGGATGTTACAAAATGTCAGAATTTACTTGGTACTCCTGAATCGATTGGAATGTTAGTCAAAAAAACTGTCAGCGATGCATCCGGTTTAACATGCAGCGTCGGTGTGAGCGGAGACAAAACTACTGCCAAATTTGCTGCAAAATTACAGAAACCTGATGGTCTAACCGTTATACCTCCTTGGGAGGCAGAAGCGCGTTTGGCTGATGAGCTGGTTACTGAGCTTAGCGGTATCGCAAAAGGAATTGGTAGTTTTTTAAATAAATACGGCGTCTATAAATGTGGTGATATGAAAAAGCTTCCGATTGGCATTTTAGCCAAACGATTTGGCAATCCTGGCCGGCGTATATGGCTTATGGCCCAAGGTAAAGATCCTGAACCCATCATAACTACAGTCAAACCACCAAAAACCATCGGTCATGGCAAAGTAATGCCACCGGGTACACGAGATTTACGCACGGTTTTAATTTATCTGCAGCACATGTCTGAGAAGGTTGGTACACGTCTACGCCGGCATAACTTTCAATCGAATAATTTTTTTGTTGGGATCAAAACTGAACAGGGGTGGCTAGGAACAAAAGTAAAAATTGACTTCACTACTGATGATGGTCAGGTCATTTATGAGCTTGGTCGAAGGTTTATTACTAAGCATTGGGCAAATCAAGAAGCCAGGCAAGTACAAATAACAGCACTCAACCCAACTGAATGCCGACAACAAGATCTGTTTTTAGATAACACACAGCAACTTAAGCGAGAAAAAATTAATCGGGCTGTAGATAAAATAAACGACCGATATGGTGAATTTACCGTAGCACCCATGCCCGTAATTGGAAGAAGCGAAATGCCAAATGTAATCGCGCCCGCATGGAAACCAACAGGACATAGGAAGACAATCTAATGTGTGGGGGAGCCTACTTTCAGCATGGTGATGAAACACTCAGAATGTTTTTTCCTAATCCTAAAGCAATGCTACCTATTCTTAAAAAAGACGGTAGCCAAATTCTTATGCCATGGGGAAGAAGACAAGAGCAGACTGGTAAATTACCTCTGGGAGGTTGGGCAAAGCTCGAATCAATCTATGGCGGTGTATGGGATAAGTATTTTTCAATCCCTGTGAAAATACCGGTGTTGTCCTTTATGGAAAAGGACTTGGCCGGGCGCAGCCATTGGTACGACCTTCAAAAAGGTCAGTTTATCCAGGGGCTAATTGCCCGTGATGGCAATGAACATAGGCTTTATGTAGTGACGATTGAGCCAGAACCTGATGATATGCAAATACACTCACGTTGGCCCAGGGTTGTCCAAAATGGCGAGAAACCTTTTTATAGGTAACCCATAGCTGAAGTTAATTGGATCATCGAACTACATCAGTATAACGCTCACCTCTGACTGTGGAGTCAGGATAGCCCAAATTGGTTTCCCATAGGGCAAAAAGGTTCTCCATGTTACTGGCTGTCCTGAATTGGGATTCCCTCTCGAACTGAATAAAAGTGTTTTCAACTTACTTAAAACTGGTATGGAATTTAATGTTGCAGTGTAGGACATACATTATACGTTGAAGGCTAGTGGGTTTTAAAAAACTGCAAATGTGTATAATGTATATCATATACAAATCAATAAATTACACACTTTAATTAAAGTTGACAATTAGGTTGTGAACGTGCTTCTATTCAAAAAAAAGGAGCATGACGATGACCGATAATGTGATCAAAAAAATCTACGCTGACTGTCCGATTTTATTTCGAAACTGCAGCGTTGATGATTCCTCAGGTAGACCTTCTTTACCACTTTACGTCGAGTCTGGTTGGCAACCACTAATCTACGATCTTTGTTCTGAACTCGAGAAAATTGCCTTGCAACTGCGTGAAGACGGTGCGAACGAAGATGCTCTTCCAACTATTTCAACAATTAAACAAAAGTTCTGTCAGTTCCGTTGCTATCTGTCGAACGGTACTCCCAAGATGGATGAGCTCGTTGAAAAATATGCCTGGCTTGCACCGAAAATTTGTGAGCGTTGTGGAATCTATGGCGCAAAGATACGTAATTTAGAGGAATGCTACTTCGTGCTTTGCGATACATGTACAGAAATTCGCATTAAAGAGAGAGAGGAACGGTTTAAGTACGGAATCTCTGGCAGTGGGGAGGTAAATAATGACAGTCATTAATATGGAAAAAGCAGATGTCATTTTAACAGACTGGAATATTGTGCAAATCCAGGCGTCGGATGGCAATTTTGGAGAGTTATTTATCGGTTACAGCATTCATGATGGTCTTGGCAGAGTCAGCACCCGGATTGAGAGCTACGATGAAAAGACGAAAACAGGACAAACACATTCTGGTTCGAATTATGAACTAAAGGGTGAACCCGGTCGGCCACATCATGATGCACTTTACGTGCTTGAAACTGCGATTGGAGCCGAGCGTGTTAACGGTGCGCTCGATAATCCAGATGGATACATGGGTTTGCGATTTCGGTACTTGGTTAAGTGATTACGATTTCCTCCGTCAAGCTCACTGATGCATTTGAAATCTTTGAAATGGCAAGCAAGCTGTCTATGAGTTTTGATGTGACTGGCAAGCATCATTTCAACGATTTTGAGCATGTTGTGACAAATGAGAAATCAATTTTTCTTATTGCCCATTTAAATGGTCTCACGACAGGCTATTTATATGGCAACACGCATCACGCATTTTATGCAGCCAGAGAAATTGCTTGGATTGAAGAGCTGTTCGTGCTGGAAGAATATCGCGGTAAGGGGATTGCGACAGCATTAATTAAACAAGCCGAAAGTATTGCGATACAGCGTGATGCACTGCTTATCAGTGTCGCGACTCGACGTGCAGAACTATTTTATGAAAAGTTCGGATACGAACGTTCAGCACAGTATCTGAAGAAACTACTTTAAAAAGCGGATGAACAGTATGATTAAAACTCAACTAGCATCAGATATACACTTAGGTTACCAAGATCAAAACTTTGATTTTCCGGTAACTGATAGTGATGTGTTGATTTTGGCGGGGGATGTTTGTGTCGGCTTCCGAGCTATCGAATTTGCACAAATTCTGGCCGATAGGCACGGAAAACCTGTTTTGTTTGTAGCCGGTAACCATGAATATTACATGAACGATTATCAGAAGCTGCACAAGCGATTTAGAGATTTCTCAGAAAAAAGCAAAAATGTGTTTTTTCTGGATTGTGATGTCTTTGAGCTTGAGGGTGTCCGTTTTCTTGGGACAACCTTATGGACGGATTACCTGCTAGGCGGTCATTACGCACAAGATGAGCTGATGTATGTGGCCGGCAACTCGCTGAACGATCACGTCTATATAAAATATGGTGACGCGGGAGCTTTTAAACCCTCACATGCACTGGCGATTCACAATAAGTCGCGAGCTTTTCTCGAAGCAGAGCTTGCAAAAGACTATGACGGTAAAACTGTCGTGATTACGCATCATGCGCCGAGCTTACGCTGTGTGCATCCTAAGTTTGGAATAAACAAGGTTGCTGGTGCGTTTATGTCTGATTGCGATGACTTAATTGAAATGGCAGATCTCTGGGTCTACGGTCATGTTCACGCGAATATTGATACTAAGGTCGGTAATTGTCGGCTTGTTAGTAATCAGGTTGGTTATCGCTCTGAACAGCTGGATGTACCCTACAAGCCAGACTTATTGATAGAGATCTGATGGAGTAGCTATAAAGGATGTAGCCAAATGAAAACAGAACTTCAGAGACAAATCTACGATAAGTGTCCAATTTTATACCGAAATCAACACTTGGGTCCCCAGCAAAACCTTATGTGTTTTGGTATCGAATGCGGCTCGGGATGGTTTGACTTAATAATGGACTTATCTGTCGAGATTGAAATGATTGCTCAGCGTATGAAAACGGAAGGTGTGGAGGAAAGCCTGCTTCCTTATGCTTTTCAGATAAAAGAAAAATACGGTGGACTTCGCTTTAGTGTGCATAACGAATATCAAGAATTTTCTCATTTAATTGAAGCTGCCGAAGCACAGTCTGGAAGGGTTTGTGAAGAGTGCGGAAAACTGGGGATTTTGAGAATGAATAATGGGTGGTTCAGTACACTATGTGATGAGTGTCAACAAAAAATCTAGTCCATGAAAACAGAAAAACAAGAAGAAATATTCTCAAAGTGCCCGGTTATTTACCGTCATCGGTTTGCTGACAATCAGCTGGGTTTAAGGTGGTTAGGGTTTCGCTGTGGTGACGGCTGGTTCGAATTAATACTTGAGCTTTCACTCGGTATCGAAAAATTAATAAATAAGCAGCAAGTGGAACACAGACTCGATGAAAATCAACTACCATACGTCGTGCAAGTGAAAGAAAAGTTTGGAGGCCTTAACTTCTACATGAGTGCTCAAAATGATGAAATTTCGGCATTAATTCATAATGCCGCAAAACGTTCAGAAAAAATATGTGAACAGTGTGGTGAACCTGGTAAAACTCGTAACTTAGATGGTTGGTGCTACACTGAGTGTGTGTCCTGTTGTAGAGAGAGACTCATTAAAAGAGGATTTTGATTTCGTGTAATGCGGGTCTTCATTTATAGCTTTCTGAAAATTGTTAATTATTATATTTGACCAGGACAGGAGCCGTATAATTCATTCTGATGCAGGCGCAACCACTCTTCAACAGTACAAATATGTTTCGGAAATATTTTACTTTCCAGACTGAGTTAAAAGTAAACGATCTGAATGTTTTATCTTAATTAAGATTAACTAGTTATTAATAAAGTTCTTATAAAAAGCTTTATCTTGTGAAAGGTCTGATTTTAAGTCGAGAGTGATATTAATTGCTGATCAGGGATCAGCCAAATACTACTGCTTTGAGAGTTCTTGATGGCGAATCTTCACAGCGCTTGCGAACTTCATCGCTGCGTTTCTGAGCCGCATGAACATGCTCGAGCCATTCATTCATATTAGATGGACGAGTTCTCGGCGTAACCATTTTTACCCGAATTTTATTTTCTGATTTTTTGGACATGTTCATTATCTCCACATTCCCACTGTTTGTCTCTCAGTAGGTCTAATTCCTTTAAAGATTGTAGCATACGGGTAAGTATTATCAAGAAAGGTGATAGAAGCCTCTGACATTCATAACTCTTTGAGCCATCAAATAATATACCCTCTCTATCGCGGTAGATATTAAGACAAGCAATAACGACATTGTTTTCCTCATCACTAATAGTCAATGGAATTGAAAGAATTGATTTTGCTAGGGGATTCCCTTTGTAGTATCTGAGAATATCTTCAATCATATTTTCATCTTTGAGTCGCCATGAGTTCAAAGCATTTTCAAGGTTCGAAACACTCTTAACAATATTCATTCTGGCATTGGCAGCCGCGAATGGGGCGCCTGGTAAATTAGGGTAGCCATACTCACTTTCGCGTCGACCACTTTGACTTTCAAGTGAGAACGGTAACGCCAGAGGTTTAGCGTGATTATCTGGATCTGGCTCTTTTGTTGCTGAGGTGGTGGTGAGATGGTTGTTTTCAAGATACACAAATCCTGAATAATCTTCTTTTAATCTTGTTGGTACCTTGGTATGAACAAAACGCTCACCAAAGTGGTGAAGCCATTTTTGTTGATCATCGGTAATCTGATCTTCTGTAAAACTGATGACTTGCATAATATTTGCTCGATATGTGCATGAGTTTCCATTATTCCCATCATCTAGCACCTTTACTAAACTGACACAGGCATCTAATACCCTGCGAATATTTTCCTCCACCTCTAAAGAAATTACATCAGCTGCTTCTTTGTCAAGATCGGTAGGAATAGATAAGGTGCTATCGTTAAGATCCATTACTTCACCGATCCTCTCCTCAAATAGTTCTAATAGCCTTGCTCCAGGAGATGTTCTGAGGAGGGAAATGTAATAACGCGTTGATTGTGCTCGCACATGCGCGGAAAGAGCAAACATGACCGCGACAATTATAAATAGCCCCCAAAATATAACTGCTGGCCAATTTACAGGGGCACCCACTTCGAATCTGATGGTGGTTATTTCTTTACTCCAAAAGGATGCCATAACCCCAAGAGCGACAAATCCAATCGATATAAAAACCTGACATGCAGGACTTAACAACCCTTTAAGTGGGTGCTTAAAGTCTATCGTAGATGTAATTTCCATATCGTTGCGTTCGTGTATCCATTTTGAGTAAGACTTAAATCTGGTTGATTAAATATATAGCTAATCAAAACTGTTCCTCAACCAGTGAGGAAGGATTTGTAATTCTTATTAACTGATCGTAGTTGGAATCTTGCTTAATCAGTAGATAGATAGCATAAATTCCTGCTACCCTAAGTGATATTAGCATTAATGATGTTCATCTGAGAATGTCTTGAAATTTCTAATCATTATTTATTTCACTACAACTATATTTGATAAACTATATATAGCCTTATTATTCAAATAAATTAAAGCTGGGGCCAAGAATTGTTTAAGATATTCGAGTTGCTTTAAGACAATATTTTGATTGCACTTCATGAGGAAAGTTGGTGGTATCGATAACGAATAAAATGATTGGGTCATCATTAGTAACAGATAGTACTAATTGCTTTTGAGCCTAATGCGAAAGTACAAGATGAACGCCATAATTAGCGAATTTGACGTAAAGATCTGTTCGAATTTAGAATCATTTGAGAATTTTGCTCTCAATATGTATTGGCAGCCGATTAAAAGAAGGGCAATGGATGCATCTTAGTCAATACTACACCCAAAGAATCTACAGTAAGCTTCTCGTTGAAAGCTTAGGAATCGACAATCCACTTCACGCTTTAGATCTTGGCTTTGGATCCGGTGAACTTTTACGAGCTGCAAGGCGACGTTGGAGAGGATTATCACTGATTGGTGTTGACATTGATGAAGAAAACATCGAACGGGCAAATAAGAAAAAATTAATACAAGCCCTTCATGTAGATGGCTTTAACCCTCACTTACCAGAAATGCTGAGAGATAAGTTTGGGAATATAGAATTGCTTGTGAGTAATCCCCCTTATTATTCTAGAGAGAATAACTCTGACATAAGACAAATTCTCAAAGATTCTGGTTTGGGCGAATGTATCAGTTTAAGAAGAAAAACTATACCGGCAGAAGTTATTTTTTTGGCGCAAAACTTAAGGATATTGAAAGCCGGCGGTGAATTGGGGATTATCTTGCCTGCAGGCATAATTTCTGGTGAGAAGTGGAAAAAATTAAGGGAGTATCTTTTTCTTGAATATAATGTGATTAGCTGTACTCAATTACCGTCTCATAGTTTCAAGAACACTGATGCACAGGTTTTTATTTTGATCATAAGAGCTCATACAGGACTTGATCGGGCAGACACTCTCAAACTCAGGCATGCTAACCATTTTGCTGACATTATTGTGTCATCAAAAGAGGCAATCAGTAGAGCTGACTACTCTTACTACAAATCATCAATTGCTGTTTTAGAGGAAAATGTTTCTCAGATTAACTACCAGCTTCTGCGTGGGAGAAATAGTCAGAATGAACTTAAAAATAATTTCAAACAATTTATACATACAACTAAATTACAAACTTTCCCCTCTGAAATTTCTCTTCCACACGAGCCAAATGATTATACGGTGAATACAATACCTGGCGATATTCTAGTAGCCAGAGTTGGTAGAAGATGTCTGGGTCGAGTAGCTTTAGTAAATTCAGGATCTGTTCCTATTAGTGATTGCATAATCATAGTTAGACCAGAAACTAAGACTGATAAAGAAAAGCTTTGGGAGAAATTTAGTTGTGCTACAACTAAACAACGTTTATTGGATGTTTCTTTAGGGGTTGGGGCAAAATATCTGACATATGGTGCTATTGAGGATTTTCTGCGGAATGTTTAAAGCACCAATGGACTGGCAAAAAAAGTACGAAGAGGTTATTCATAAAACTCAAGCATATATTCAATCCAATTATTGGGATGGGATTGACATACACACTCTTAGAGCTTGGTTAAAGAACTTCAAAACTGATGAGGAAAAATACTTTTCAGGATGTATGCTAGATGCCTTAGTATTTAGAACTAAGGAAATGGTGGACTCTTGCTACAGACACTTAGCTTCCTCACTTATTCCTAAGTTTCTTGCTTCTCGGCATATCAATCTACCCAATGAGATTGATGAATGGTTATTGAATCTTAAGACAGGGAAAAATGTTCCATTCAGATTTATTGCGATTGAAACTATAAAGGGTAAACCAGGTAAAAGCGGATCTGTGGTAGCAAGAGATTTGCGAAATGAATTATTCCTAGCTCGTCATTTAGTACAATCACCAAATAAAATTCCTAACTTTACGTCTGAAGTCGAAGCTATTATTTTTTTAGACGACTTTGCTGGAACTGGTGAGCAATTCTGTGACTTTTTCGATGAGATATCACCTAACCTATTAGTACAAAGTTATCACATTGCATATTGTCCTCTGGCATGCCATGAGGATGCTAAAAAGCTGATAGAAGGGTCCTACCCCAATGTCACAGTTATACCTGTAGAGCTATTAACAAAGGAGGATGAGTTTTTTCATCCGTTAGACGGCTATTTCAGAGGTGATAAAGAAAATAATATTGACGACGCAAAAGAATTTTATCTCAACGTGTGCGAAAAAATGGGCCTAGATAGAAGTGATGAAAACGCTTATTTGCTGGGTAAAGGTGGGCTGTCATTGAGTTTCGCATTCCACTTATCTACACCCAATAATAACTTAAAACTTTATTATCACAGACCTGTTGATGACAGTTGGAATTATCTTCTCCAGAGAGGAAAGTAATGGACTCTGACCTTATAAAAGATTTTTCGAAAAATAGAGCTGAAGAGTTTCCAATTGATGTATGGGGACTTTATGTGTTGCCACCGCAATACGATTCTATAAACCTTGCCAATTTCGATAAAGCTGTAATGGTTGAAGGGGGGCGAGGTTCGGGTAAAACAATGTTTTTGAGATATCATTGCCACGACTCTCGTTTTAGTCCAAAACGGAGTGATATTAATGCTGAAGAGCTAACAAAAATAGGACTTTATTTTCGTCCTGACACACACTTTTGTAGCAGTATCACTAGTAATATTTATGGTTCTGATTGGGAGAAAGTTTTCGCGCATTACTTTCTGATTAATATCATTAAAGAGCTAGGAAGATTTACTCAAAATTTATCCAAGTGTGACTTTTCTTTTCAATTCAAAGATCAGGCTTCGTTTAGTACTTTTGCCCTTCCAAGTCAATTTTCGGAGAGGATGGGAAATGAAAAAGCTACATCTTTTTCTCAACTTATAGATCTCTCTGAAAAAAACTTACAAATACTCAACGACTGGGTAAATGACCCAGATTCTTTTCCACGTCCAAAGTTTCCTGATGCACGAAGCGTGATTGAGTCATTAATCGGCAAATTAAAATATACACCTGAACTATCAGCCTCAAAGTTCATAGTTTACATTGATGAGTTTGAGAATCTTACAAAAGATCAACAGCGTCTTTTAAATACTTGGATAAAACATGGAACTCAAAATCTAATTATATCCGCTGCTTATAAAAAATACGGCGCAGTATCACGAGAAACTTATAGTAATGAACTATTAGTTCATCGTAATGATTACAGAAAAATCGATTTAGAAGATTTTAGTGATGAAGATTTTAGAACATTCGCTGCAGAAGTACTCTATCGCAAGCTTTCTCCATATTTTAATGGTGACTATAAGACTATAAAGACTGAAGATATTCTGGTAGATGAGGACTCGATTAGTTACAGGGGGAGTCAACAATATAAAGACCGTGTAACAGATTTCGCGCGTAAATTTTTACCATCAACTTCTTACGAGTCAATCGCACAAGAAATTCTAGAAGATACCACTCTCAGGAAACGGTTAACTGATTTTTTAATAAAGCCATCCTTGAGTGATTCTCACATGGATCCGGAAAGTTATGTTTCAGTAGATTATCCTGTTGAGTCATTATTGAATGGAGTTTTGTTAAATAGAAAAAACTTCAGTACTGAAGAAATACTGGAGCATTTTGAGCGGCTAAAACTATCTGGAAAAAATGAATTTTACAAGCCCTACAAAGATGTCTTAGTGGGAGTAATATTGTGGATTTATATCTCTGCAGGAAGGAGGACAATTCCGATATATTCAGGGTTTGACAGAATATGCTTGATGGCAAGATCTAATCTCAGACATTTTCTCGAGTTTTGCCATCAATGCTTAGTTGAGCAGAAAAAAAATACAGCCTTAAGAGAAGGTATCTTTGTGCCAGTCAAAGCTCAAGCTACAGCAGCTAGAAAAAATAGTGAGCAGGAAGTAGAAAAAGTTGTCGAATTGGGTAGGTATGGTAACAATTTAAGATTCATTGTTAACAGACTGGGAGTTTTTTTTCAGCTACTTCAGAAAAGGAAATCTCAGAGTGAACCTGAAGTTGCCCACTTTGGAATTGAAGCGGCCACAGTTGAGCAGTTGCCTGAAGACATTAGAGTTCTTTTGGATGAGCTAAAAGTCTGGTCAGTCCTAATTGAATACACTGGAAGTACAAAAAAGAAATCCCATCTAGATTTGGATACTCACGAATACATGCTTCATCCCATGTTCTCACCTAACTTCAGCATAACTTTCAGAAAAATTCGCAAGCACATGTTTAGCGTTGATGACTTAAGGATAATTTTTTGTGGATCTGAGCGTGAGTTTGTAGAGTTTTGCAAACCATATGCAAGTCGAGTTAGCGAGAAGAATAATCGCAAGCTTCAGACTGTAAATGATATACAAGGATCTTTATTTGATGAGGTTTGAGTTTCTCAGAGAAATATCTAAAAAAGATATGGGGTCACTCTCATCAACTTTATGTTTGATAGGCAATCCGATAGATGAAAGAGGTCATTTCATAACTTCAGCTTTTGGGTCTGAAAGACACGATCAAATCATAACTATAGAGCTAAAAGCTGAGGATATGAGATCGGAAATTAATAAGACAGATGTTGCTTTTAGAAATATTTCAGAGAGACTTTCTTCAATAACAAATAAACATTCTTTTAATAATGTCTTAATAGATGCGACTACTTTGGGAGTACCTGAAATACTTGTCATAATAAAGTGGTTGCAGTTCACAGGGATATGTAGTCGGGTTAAAATTATTTATGCAGAGCCAGATAATTATCCACAAATTGAATTACCTAGCATCTATGGTAGCCACCAATTTAATCTGTCCAAAGCATCTATTGGTTATAAATCTTTACCGGGATTTACAAAAACAACATCCATGGAGAAAAAATCACATCTTATAGCTCTTTTAGGTTTTGAACGTGTGAGGTTGGGACAGCTTTTACAGACTGATGAGGGGGCTTATATTAATGAAATTACACCAATATTTGGCGTGCCTGGCTTTAAACCTTCTTACGATAAGCATAGTGCTTACCAAAATATAGACAGTATTAAAGATAAAGATAAAAGTAATAAGCCACTATTCTCGAGTGCAAACAATCCATACGATACTTTTATGTTGCTAGAGCGAGTAATAGAAACAGAAACAGATAAAATCATTAATGTTGCACCTATTGGAACCAAGCCTATGGCCATAGGGGCAGCTGTATTCATCTTGAAACATCGAAAAGAGAATGTAGGTTTGATGTACGACTACCCAATTAAAACACCAGATAGAAGTAGAGGAGTCTCTAGGATACATATCTATTCTGTGAATATAAGGTAAATTATTATTTTCTTATGTCGGCCTTACGATTGAATTAAGCTTCTAAAATGTAACCCTATTTTCGAAGAGCTCTTGGTCGGAGATGCATTATGAATTAGAGATTTGTTTCATTCTGATCCTCTGGGCAAAGTATGGTTGGCTCAAGTTCAGTTGAAGATCGCATCTGGAAACACTTCCATAATATTTTCAAGTGAGTAAAAGAAATTCCCAAACTCATCAATTCCAGGCCCTGAGATTGGTTTGAGATAACCAAGTTTATGCTTGTTCTGAACTACGCTTCTGTCTACCCCCGTATGCTCAACGATATCTCTTGTTGACATCGCATAATCCTTAAACTTCATAATTTCTTCTAATTGCTTACGTTTCAGATAAAGCCCATCTAGGCCGTCCTTAATAAAGGCTATCCGTTTCGATTTTACCCAATTTGATTTGAAAAGCGCTTCATTTTCCTCAATCTCAATTAGTGTGACTGCAAGGCTAACCAAATCAGGGTTTTCCCGAAAAGCTTTCAGGTAGGCCTGGAACTGGGTGACCTCAAATAATCGTTTATTACCAAGCACACCCTTATGTTCATAGGGTTTAAGATATCCATCCCGGGCCAGCCTTGAGACTTTCTGAACGGTCGTACCCAACTGTTCTGCAATAGCAGTAGCATCCATGAGCAATGGATGGTCGTCCCACTTGGATGAGGTGCCTTTTTTGGGACGGCCAGTTTTGGTTTGGTAACCCTTTTTTTGGATCACGAATTTCATATCTAATTTGGCAATATCTTCACGTTTAAAGATATAAATTAGATTATTATCTATCCCCGGACCCGAAACAGGCCTTACACCTTCATCAACAATTTTGTCAGTGAGATTTGTCGGGTTGCACTGGTAATTTTTAGCGATTTCGCTGACAAAGATAAAGTTTGCCTGAAACCTCTCCAATTCTTGTTTACTCACATATTTTTTGACTGTTTTATTAATTCTTAACTCGATAGGATTGAAAAAACCTGAAGTAATGGTTCGAAAAACTGCATTACTATAAATCGAGAGAATCTCTGCAACTTCCTCAATCCCTAGTAATTCATCATTAACAAAATGAACCTGATTTATGTCTATCAGGTCTTGTCGGCTGACGGTGAGTGAGCGTAATCCCATTTTTTTATCAAAATCATAAAGTGGCAGTTTATGATTCAAAATGTTTACGACAAGATCAGAAAAGGGCAATCTGTGACTGACGGCTAAGTCACTATATTCACCAATGGTAATTAATGTTTCGTCTCCCACAAATTTAACAATTTTGCCATTGAGTCTATTGAGAAGTTGTTGCAGATCATCTTTGTGATACAGGTAGTCACCATACCCATTAATTTCGGGTCCAAATAGAGGAGCTGTAATGCCGCACTTGTCGAGACTTCTAAGCATATGCTCAGATATTCCCAAGAGATTACAAGTCTTCGTTGTCGGTAGAAGTTTTCTGTATAACCCCGCTAAATAAAGTAACTCCTGTTTGTTGTAGAATTCGTCATTAGCCGGCGGAAAGGCATCTTTGAAATTATCGAATGACGTTATCGACATGCCTATGATTCTTGCAGCTTCAACCTTCGTTGTTATCTCATAATTATTAGAGCTCAAATTAATTGAGTTTTTGCCAAAGAGTTCTGGGTATAGACTTGCAAAGTGACGATGTAGAATGTCATTAGGCATTTCTGTATAACAAAACCTTGTTTTCTTGCGACTGTAAGCGTGTTGCTGCTGCTCACGTTCCAATATTTCATCGGTAATTTCGCTGGGATACTCAGTATAGCCATCAGGAACTGGAACCTCTGCACTAATCTGTTGTAACAAATCGGTAAAATAGCCTTTTTCTAATGCGTTGATTTGCTCATCGTTTGGATCCTCCCCATCTTCTAATGACAGCGAAACCCGAGCTGATAAGAGAGTTTGTTCAAGAGGCACTTTGATGGGCTTTATATTACATAAGTCATAACCGCACTGACATAGGGTGAGTTTTTTCCGGGCCCAACTGAGCTGTTTATTGCACTTAGGACAGATATCTTCCAACAACGTGTAATGCTTAGTGCAAACTGTGTAGTGGGCTAAATCCCAAATCCTTTTATGAAATGGGTATTCATCAGGATGCACTTTTGCTTCTTTAAAGCATTCAACACAAACTCGTGGCTTCTTAAGACGTGCCAATTCGAGTGGATATTCAAATGAATCAATTACAATTGTGCCAGGCTCTTTGGTAGTTGTTTCTTTCAGGACAGTGTAGGTCATTATGTAGACATCTGCTGTGCCAACACCAAGAAGGCTTGCTAGAGCTGGAATATTGAATCTGCCAGTTGCGATATTTGCATGATAATCAGTCCAATTATATGCGTTTTCAATGAGAGCACTTGCGATTACACCATTGGTATCGTAATGATTGGCTTCTCCAAGACGCATCAGATACCCAAGCAACGATTCTCTAAAATTAAATGGTAAAACTATTAATAATCGACGATTAATGTCTATTGGATGTTTTTTATCATATTCCAACCACTTACTATATTCTCTTAGAGATTTATCTATGATTTCAGGCGGTTTATTTGTGAGGAAATCATATATTTGTTGGTTAATTGGTGGTTTTTTAGAACGCATTGTTCTTCAGGTTTGAATTTTCAAAAACTTCTTTATATTTATCAGCATCCATTATTTTCCAGCTTCTCAATTTAGACATATTTACTTCAAAGGGATTCTGTGGGATTTCAGTTTGATCTTTGAGGGCCATTTCATATCCTTGAATAAGATGTTCGATTTTGATGCAATCTGAGCCTTCCTCAATCGCAAAATCCACAGAATCGCTAATTAAACTACTGATGCCACTTGGCAATCCTAATGATGCTGCGAAAAACCGTTCGTACATTTCACTTATCGCGAAATTGCTTCTGTTTTTGAATGGCAAAGCCTTATCATATTCAGCTAAAAATTTACGAAAGGTATTCTTTTCATCTTCTGTAAATATTGAAAATCTGGGTAGCTCAACCGATGCTTTGAATCGACGTCGCAGTTCTTTATTGCTATCCAGAACAAATTTGGCTGTTTTTGTGCCGGCCAATACCACAGGAATTTTGGTTTGATTAATCAGTGTTTTAATGGCGCTGGCTACATTAGTCATTACTTTCTTATTTTGGCCATCAAGTAATTCATGAAATTCATCGATAATCATTAATTCTGTTTTCATGTCTCGGAGCATACGATGAAGTCTCTCGCCTTTGGATACGGTTAAACCTTTTTCCGGAAATGGGTCTTGAAGTCCTTTTAATACTGATGTGTAAAATTGCGAGACGGTGCTTGCAGCATGAACTTCACAATCGAATACAGGGATATTCATCCTTCCGTCATCATGAATATGTCGCTTGTTATTCTCAATGTAACGCTTTAGCAATGAGGATTTACCAGTGCCTCGGTCCCCGAAGATTAGAATGCAGTCTGGTTCAGGTTTTATACCAAAAGAGCGTCGTGAACCTTCAATTCGGTTGAGCGCATAAGTCAAATGTGGCCATTGAATGTAAATGTTGTTGGCTAGTTTTCTTCGACTGAGATCATCTAATTCATATGCTGCTATGACTGTTTCAGTCATGGTTCATCCTTATTATCATTATTGTTTATTTTTGTCTGCCATTCACTATCATCAGCATAGAAATCTTCAATGGGCTTCTCTGGCACACTGTTTTTTTTGCGAACAGGCTCATCGTATATTGTGTTTGGTGAGTCGACTGGGAGATTAGGATTTTGAAATGTTGGAGGTTTTACACCAACCATAGAATCAACATCTTGAGAAATATTTCTGTAACGTGCATTTTTTTTTCGTGATTTAATGGTTCTTGTTTTTTTGATTTCACTTTCAATTAATTTATTGATTCGATCTTCAGCACGAATAAGAGATTTTCTATTGGTCTCGCCCAAATTTTTTAAAGCATATTTTCGAATTGTGTCATATTGATATTTTGTTTTACCTTTAGTCAGACGTTGATCTGAAGATGGAACAGGTAAATAGCTATTTGAGATCGGATCCAAAACATGTATGTAGCTGATATCATTTGGATTAATCTTGATCTTAACTTTTGTGCTCTTAGGTAGCTTACGCCGGAGGGCGGCTAATTCTTCGTTATTGTATTTTAAATAGTCAATGACAATGCCATCTTTGTTAATTACTCGTGATTCGGCAATACCAAGATCAACATTTAATCTATCCAAATTTGATGGAAGCTTTGGTGGGAAAGCTTTAGCGCTCTCTTTCCATTTAGCAGCAGGTGATGTACCAATTTCTTTTTGATAGGTTTGATTATATATATCTATAATCCATTCATGTACTGCGCGAATAAGCGTGCTGAAAGTGATGACTGCATTCTTAGCCGGATCATAATTACTCTTTGCAACTATGTTGTGAAAAGTTTTTCCGTGAAGATTGTCGAGAAATTTGCTATTGAGAGTTCCAAAGTGCCTTTCTACAACGCCTTTATACCAAGGATGCAATGGTGGTGCATGTTGATATGGAATACCAATGCCATCACAAGAATCAAAAAAAGCTTCGCTATGAAATTCTTTGCCATTATCGACCACAAGAAGTTCAGGCAATCCGAAACATTCCCATTCATTTTCGATATCTGGATAGAGTTTTTTGACGTTATTCTTTGGAAAAATCGAATACTTCAAAGCTTGCAGGAACGATATCGTAGAGGGATCATTGAAACTAATATAAAAGCCGGTAACGGATCGACTGTAATAATCGATAATAGTTGTTAGTGTCGGTCTACCTAATGGGAGCCTGTCTTGATCATCAATAACAAATAAATGAAGCGGGGTATGATCGGCTTCCACTCGTTCAAGGATTCGGTTTACTAAAGGACCTTTTTGATAAGCTCGCGTAGCGATTTTTGCTTGGTGTTTATCAAATTGTTTTTCAATAACAAGCTCGGCAGGAAGCTTCCTGATGTTATTGCGAAGAGTCAGATAGGATGGTGTGTTTAGCTGATCTTCCTCATCTCTGTGTTTATTTTCTTTATAAATCAGGATACAAAGTTGATTGTATACGCTCCTAATGGATGGTCTTTTTGTTGTTAAATAATGTTCGTTTATTACTTCTTTAATGAATCGCTGTACTTCAGGTCTAATTCGTTGAGTACGATTTCCTTTTTTTAGGTCATTATTTGTAAGCTGTCTAGGATCTTTATTTGATAATAAATATTCTCGATGCCAACGATAGACAGTTGTCCAGTGTGGTATCTTTTTATCATTAATTTCGATAGCTACCTCTTTTATGACCTCATCAAATGTTTGGGCTTTAACTTTCGTCAAATTAGCGGCGATAATGGCTTTTACATAAGCGAGTTTTCTGCGGGCAATAGCTTTGTCTTTTTCAGGGTATGAAATAAAATCAGCGGTGATTCGGGATTTGGCATCAATTTTATTTTTTTTGATGCTTTGTGGATCTATAAACTTCACACTTGAATCGATTAAACCATCTAAAAGCTCGTCTTTAGCAAGTGTAATATGAAGCTCGTCTGATAGGCGCTTTAGCTCGAATTCGTCATCATCTTTTTCCTCAGTGATAATGTATAGATTATTGAGGTAACTGAGGTGTACACCGGCCTTTAATTGATAACTTTGCATTAATCGGACCTAGAAATCATCATCTGCATGTCTATGGGAGTGTTGACGTCAAAGGTAATTTTTCCTCTGGCCATCAGTGCATAACAAACTGAAAGGTTGTATCCAGCAGATTCAAGAAACTCAGAGAATTCATAGATAGGCATCGAAAAGACAATCAGTTCGAGTATTTCAGTTTCCTCATCAGCAGAAATTTCAACATCAATATAACGGTAGAGGATCTTTAAATTCTCAAGCGTGGGTTGGATCCTGATATCTTCATCAGTTACGACAGCATAACCATGACCAAGTCTATTTAATTCTTCACGGATAGCATTAGTTCTTGTCTGGAATTCATCTGAAATAGTTTTATCGAGAGGTTTGACTTCGTAGTAATCAATTTGTTGGTTAGTGCGTGTGACCTGGATATCAGGGTAATGATGAGTGACTTTGTCATCAAAGTTAAACTCGAGTTTTAAAGCTTGCGATCGATATGAAACAACAGAATTATCAAACTCAAGGTGAAACAGGAAGTCCCGTTCAATTTGGCTTTCCCACTTCACGATATGTTTATTTTTTTTACTGGCAAAACCACCTGTAACCATTTCCCGGCCGTGATTGGTGATTTTACGCGCGGGTTTCCTATCCATAGGTACCACTCTCAATAGCTTAGTACTTAGGACAATATGCTAATGGTGTGTTTTTTGCAAATTATGGTTAATAAAAAGCAAACTTATGCTTAAACCTGCTCTTTATAATATCACTTAGTGATTGTGACACTCATTGATACACCAATAACATCCATCAATCTTATGTGCGATACTCGGGTTCTGTTGTTTGACGTAAGAAACCGCCGAATGGCAGTTTAAATGCTCACCAAGATTGACTTGGTTGGATAGAAGAGGCAAACGAATACAGGCAGGGTGTGAGGTTCGGTGGACTTCATAATCACCCGAGTCAGGTTGTGGATTGCTGTTTATGCAATAAGTAGCCATTTCTATCTCCTCTCAGCGATTTTTATTGGATTGAGACAGTACGGAGCCGGCAAGCTGTTTGGTTTTAGCGTTGTACTTTTCGCTAGTCAAAACCTTTGAGGCAATAGTTTCTGTTTTTGCACCAGTTTGTTTTGAAGTATTTGACTGAGAGAGAGTCGAGGCTGCGAGCATCTTTGCAGTTTTAGAACTGGCTGGGTCGCGAAGTACCTGGGAAGCATTTGTAGCTTGTTTACTGGATGACTTTTTATCATTGCGTGACATAAATATACTCCAAAGTATGGATGAAATTTTTGTGGTGCCAGCCTCTGAACTACTAATCAACGTGTTTTTTATCTACTTTTACTAAAAACTCCTTAAAGTACTCAATTTCAAACCCTATTTTGCTCATTTAAACTTACGTTTAAACTGCCTGTTCAAAATAAGGTACAAAAACGGCATTTTGAGCCCATAACCTATTTTTTGGACCCAAAATACCTTGTAACATTTTTGCAGCTTATGCTATTTACATTTTGCATCTTATGCTATCTGTTTTGCATCTTATGCTATACACGACATAATCAAACAATCAATCCCACTTCAAACCGCCACCGGTTTGATATTCGGTGACCTTGGTTTCGAAGAAGTTTTTCTCCTTCCTCATATTGGCTTGTTCATCCAGCCAAGGTAGGGTGGCTTCGGCGCCTGGGAAGGGTTCTTCGAAGCCTAATTGTTTGGCACGACGATTAGCGGTGTAGCGGAATTGGCCATGGTGGGCTTCTTTTGAGTAACCTAAGATAGGGTCACGCAGGATGTAACCACCGTAAGTTGCTTCAGCCGCATCGGCTTCTTCAAACATCTCCTGGATTTTCTTTGGATCCAGTTTGACGTTTTCTTCTTTGATGATTTGTTTGCAAACACGAATACCGAACGAGGCGTGCATGACTTCATCACGCATGATGTATTGCAGTTGTTCGCCGGTGCCTTTCATCAGGCCACGACGTTGCAGGGCAAAGATCGGTGAGAAGCCGTTATAGAACCAGCTGCCTTCGAAGATGCCGGCGAAGAACGCATAGGACATGACGAAGTTTTCCAGTTCGTCTTTATCACGCAGATCGATATCGCTACGCATAACGGTATCCAAACGCTCATTGGCTAGTTTGATCTTTTGGTAAATCTCCGGCACCACGCGGTAACGGTTGTAGATTTCACTTTGATCCAGACCAATGGTTTCGATGCAGTGCTGGTAAGTCCAGGTATGCAATGCTTCTTCATAAACCTGACGAGCCTGATAAATCTGCAATTCCGGTGCGGTCATTTTTTCCATAACCGCCAGACCGATATTACGCATGGCGAGAATATCGGAGGTGGTCAGGTAGGACAGCACGTTTTCATAGACATGACGTTCTTCCAGCGTCAGTTTATGACGGTAGTCGTGAACGTCCTGTGCCATGTTGATATCAAGTGGCGTCCAGTGGTTTTTGTTGGCGTTTAAGAAGTAATTCCACGCCCACGGATATTTGAAAGGGGCAAGCTGATTGATATCAGCTTGTCCATTGACCACACGTTTGTCATCAGCATTAATGGCTTTGGCATTCGATGGCGGCAGTTCGCTGACACTGGCCGAGGTTGGCTCGGGTGTATCGAGTTCATTGGCCGCTTGCTGTGAGACAGGAAGCAGGTCGTTGTCGACTTTGTCTGTTGCCGGTTTTTCGGCAAGTGGATCATCCCAGTTAAACATTATTGGCAGGCCTCGCAGTCTGGTTCCAAGATAGAACAGGCTTTCGGCGCATCTATGCCTTCACCTGAAATAAAGTCATCTTCTTGTTTGGCAACCGGCTTTAACACAGGTGGTGCAGTCGGTTTAGCAGTTGTTGCTGTGGTTGGCGCGGTGCTGGTTTTCTCGGCACCGGTTGCGCCCATTGAACGTAGGTAATAAGTGGTTTTAAGGCCACGTACCCACGCCAGTTTGTATAGATTGTCCATTTTCTTACCGGATGGTTCCGCCATGTACAGGTTCAGACTTTGTGCCTGATCCAGCCATTTTTGACGGCGTGATGCGGCTTCAATCAACCAGCGTGCATCCATTTCAAATGCAGTGGTGTACAACGCTTTTAGTTCATCAGGTACACGGTCAATCGCCAGCAAGCTGCCATCGTAGTATTTGAGGTCATTGATCATGACGTCATCCCACAAGCCGCGTGCTTTCAGATCTTCAACCATATATGGGTTGATGACTGTGAACTCACCGGACAGGTTCGATTTAACGAACAGGTTCTGGTAAGTCGGTTCAATTGACTGGCTGACACCACAGATGTTTGAAATCGTTGCTGTCGGTGCAATTGCCATGGTGTTGGAGTTACGCATGCCTTGACGTTTAACCTTGTCACGCAGTGCATCCCAGTCCATGGTTTGGCTCTCATCCTGTTGCAGATATTCGCCGCGTGCTTCTTTAAGGATCTTGATGGAATCAATTGGCAGAATGCCTCTGCTCCACAAGCTGCCTTCGTAAGATTTGTATTTGCCACGTTCTGCAGCCAAATCAGAAGATGCATCAATCGCGTAGTAGCTAACCGCTTCCATTGATTCATCAGCGAATTTCACTGCTTCTTCGGTGCTGTAAGGAATACGTAGTTTATACAACGCATCCTGGAAGCCCATGATGCCCAGACCGACAGGGCGGTGCAGCAGGTTGGAATGACGTGCTTGTGGCACACTGTAATAGTTGTACTCAATAACGTTATCCAGCATACGCATCGCTGTTTTCACAGTGCGGTTGAGTTTTTCTTTATCCAGTTTGCCGTTAGCATCAATGTGTTGAACCATATTGATCGAACCGAGGTTACATACCGCGATTTCCTGATCAGATGTGTTCAGGGTGATTTCAGTACACAGGTTTGAGCTGTGAACGACACCGATATGTTGTTGCGGGCTACGCAGGTTACAAGGATCTTTAAACGTAATCCAAGGGTGACCCGTTTCAAACAGCATGCCCAGCATTTTGCGCCACAGGTCGGTGGCAGGCATGGTTTTGAAGTTACGGATTTCACCGCGTGCCGCTTTCTCTTCGTATTCAGAGTAGGCTTTTTCAAACGCCAGACCGGTCAGATCATGCAGATCCGGCACTTCTTCTGGTGAGAACAAAGTCCATTGACCTTCTTCAGCCACACGTTTCATGAACAAGTCAGGAATCCAGTTAGCCGTGTTCATATCGTGAGTACGACGACGATCATCACCAGTGTTTTTACGCAGATCCAGGAATTCTTCAACGTCGATATGCCATGTTTCAAGGTACGCACAAACTGCACCTTTACGTTTACCACCCTGGTTAACAGCAACAGCTGTGTCGTTAGCGACTTTCAGGAATGGCACAACACCTTGTGATTTACCGTTAGTGCCTTTGATATGAGCGCCCAGACCACGAACACGAGTCCAGTCATTACCCAGACCACCAGCATATTTAGAAAGCAGAGCGTTATCACGCATCGCGCTGTAAATTCCGCTCAGGTCATCTGGCACGGTTGTCAGATAGCAAGAGGATAATTGTGGACGCAATGTACCGGCATTAAACAATGTTGGAGTAGAGCTCATAAAGTCGAAAGACGACAGCAGGTTGTAGAACTCAATGGCGCGGGCTTCACGATCAATTTCATTAATGGCCAGACCCATTGCCACACGCATATAAAAGGCTTGTGGTAATTCAAAACGGGTGCCATCGCAGTGAATGAAGTAACGGTCATACAGCGTTTGCAGACCCAGGTAAGTGAAGCTGAAATCGTTTTCCGCTTTCAGTGCGCTACCCAGACGTTCCAGATCATAGAGGCTGAGTTCTGAATCAATCAGTTCGTTTTCAATGGCAGTTTTGATGTAAGTCTTGAAATAGTCTTTATATTGATCAGCCATTTCACCTTGTGATGCCTGGCGAGGGCTTTGGTAAACAAAGCTCAGAGCTTCACGGCGGATGCTGTCCATCAGCAGGCGAGCAGCCAGGGTGCTGTAGGCAGG
>TARA_R100000654_G_scaffold38990_1_pt1 | contig 33067 bp, 23 predicted proteins | sample TARA_R100000654 | Tara Oceans TARA_R100000654 (sample SAMEA2622473) | marine metagenome | biome: marine biome (ENVO:00000447); feature: surface water layer (ENVO:00002042); material: "saline water (ENVO:00002010), including plankton (ENVO:xxxxxxxx)" | depth 5 m
TCAAGCCGATACAGGACGGTATGGATAAGCCAAAAACTGAGTTGGCGTTTCGTGTTCCAGCTTCTAAGATTACAAAGAAGAATATGCACGAGGTTATGGACGATGATATGGATGGCCTTGACACCACAATTGATTGGAAGAACACAGCCGACAATAGTTACGATGGTGAGAAACTAAAACTATTAATACACGACGAGAGTGGTAAGTGGGACAAGCCTGAGAACATTCTAAACAATTGGCGTGTAACTAAGACCTGCTTGAGGCTAGGTAGTCGTATCGTTGGCAAGTGTATGATGGGGTCTACGTGTAACGCATTGAACAAGGGGGGTGACAACTTCAAGAAACTGTATATGGATTCCGACCCATCCAATAGGAATCCTAATGGTCAAACGAAGAGTGGCTTATATTCTTTGTTCGTTCCTATGGAATGGAACTTCGAGGGGTATATAAACAAGTTTGGGTGGCCTGTGTTTGATACACCAACTGTCTCCCTTGAGGGAGTAGACGGCGAGATGATACATACAGGAGCAATAAGCTACTGGGAAAATGAAGTGAAATCATTAAAAAGTGATGCGGATGCGCTAAACGAGTTTTATCGTCAGTTTCCTAGAACAGAGTCTCACGCTTTTAGGGATGAGAGTAAGTCATCCATATTTAACCTAACCAAGATATATCAGCAGATAGACTACAATGACTCGGTTATAAAAGACCACTATGTTACAAGAGGCAAGTTCTATTGGAAGGATGGTCCTGACAGCAGGGTGGTTTGGACTCCAGACAATAAGGGAAGATTTTTAGTTTCATGGATTCCGCCTAGACACCTTCAAAATAAATTTATAGAGAGAGGTGGAAGAAAAAGACCTGGCAATGAGCACATGGGCTCTTTTGGATGTGACCCTTATGATATATCTGGCACTGTAGGTGGAGGCTCATCAAATGGAGCTCTTCATGGCCTAACTAAGTTTCATATGGATGAGGGTCCTTCTAATGAGTTTTTCTTAGAATACGTTGCGAGGCCGCAGACGGCAGAAATGTTTTTTGAGGATGTACTTATGGCGTGTATTTTTTATGGTATGCCCATATTGGCGGAGAATAATAAGCCCCGACTATTATATCATTTTAAAAACAGAGGGTACAGGGCGTACTCTATGAACAGGCCCGACAAGGCCTCTAACAAGCTCTCTAAGACCGAGAAAGAACTTGGCGGTATACCAAACTCATCTGAGGACATAAAACAGTCTCACGCAGCCGCTATAGAGTCTTATATAGAAAAATACGTTGGCTTGGATATGTCTGGAGAGCACAGGGATTCTGGAGACATGGGGACTATGCCATTTACTTCCACTCTAGTAGACTGGGCTAGATTTGATATAAACAACAGAACAAAGCATGATGCCTCCATAAGCTCTGGACTAGCCATTATGGCTAATCAAAGACACACATATAGACCCGAAGTTAAACAATCGAAAATAAAAGTTAACTTTGCAAGGTATAATAACAAGGGAAACATAAGCGAATTACTAAGCTAAATGAAAGATGTCAAAGTAAACATTCCGTCAATGTACTTCCCTAGCCAGTTTGTGTCAGATGAACAGAAGGCTAGTGTAGAGTATGGATTAAAGATAGGTCAAGCAATCCAATACGAATGGTTTAGAAGAGATGGCAATAATGGAAGATACTATGATAGATATAGAAACTTTCACAAGTTAAAATTATACGCTCGTGGTGAGCAATCTATTGCTAAGTATAAAAAAGAACTTGCTGTAGACGGAGACCTAAGCTACCTTAATTTAGACTGGACACCCGTACCCATACTACCTAAGTTTGTAGACATTGTAGTTAATGGGATGTCGAGCAGACCTTTTACTGTTAAGGCAGAGGCACAAGATGCTATGTCTGCTGACGAAAAAAATGCATATCAAGAAATGGTTAGGGCTGATATGATTGCCCAAGATGTTCTGCAAACAATAAAAGATGATTTTGGCGTTGATGCGTTTAATATATCTCCAGAACAATTGCCAGCCAACGACGAAGAGTTAAACATACACCTTCAGCTTAATTACAAGCCAGCAATAGAAATAGCAGAAGAGACGGCTATAAACACAATACTTGAAGAGAACGACTACAGCGATGTAAGAAAACGGGTTGATTATGATTTAGCTGTTTTGGGAATGGGAGTGGTTAAGCATGAGTTTAACCCTGGAGCTGGCGTTGAGGTTAATTATGTAGACCCAGCGAACCTAATACACAGCTACACCGAGGACCCTTATTTCAAGGATTGTTTTTATTGGGGAGAAATAAAGACCGTTCCAATTACGGAGCTTGTAAAAATAGACCCATCGTTAACTCAAGAGGACTTAGAGAAAATATCAAAATACAGTCAGAACTGGTATAATTATTATAATGTTCAGCAGTACTATCAAAATGATACATTCTATAGAGATACGGCCACCCTTCTTTACTTTAACTACAAGACCACAAACACTTTTAAGTACAAGAAAAAAATATCTGAAGGTGGCGCTGTAAAAATGGTAGAAAAAGATTCTGCATTTAATCCTCCACCAGAAATGGTTGAAGAAGGCAGATTTGAAGTGGTAGAAAAAACTATTGATGTTTGGTATGAAGGTGTAATGGTTATGGGAACTGATATTGTCCTTCGTTGGAACATGATGGAGAATATGGTTCGACCTGCGTCTGCCTCTCAGCATGCACTGCCTAATTATGTGGCTGTCGCTCCAAGAATGTATAAAGGCAATATTGAATCTCTTGTTAGAAGAATGATTCCATATGCTGACCTGATTCAGATTACGCATCTGAAAATTCAACAGGTGATGAATCGAATGACACCAGATGGAGTTTTTATTGACGCCGACGGATTAAACGAAGTAGACTTGGGTACAGGAGCGGCGTATAATCCTGAAGATGCACTCAGACTGTATTTCCAGACAGGTTCTGTTATTGGTAGGTCTTATACTCAAGATGGAGAATTTAATAACGCTAGAGTTCCTATTCAGCCGATTACAGGACATAATAGTCAGGGTAAATTACAGGCATTGATAGGTAATTATAATTATTATCTAGACATGATTCGAAGCGTAACTGGACTTAACGAAGCAAGAGACGGCTCAACTCCAGACCCTCACGCTCTAGTGGGTGTTCAAAAACTTGCTGCTGCAAACTCAAACACAGCCACAAGGCATATACTTGAATCAAGTATGTTTATAGTCAAAAGGCTTTCTCAGGCTTTATCTTGTAGAATAGCCGACATCCTTGAGTATTATGATTTTGCTGAGGAATTTGCAATGCAGATAGGCAAATACAATCTTTCTATGCTTGATGACATCAAAGACTTATACATGAGAGACTTTGGTGTATTCATAGAAATAGCGCCAGACGAAGAACAAAAAGCTCAACTAGAACAAAACATCCAAATTGCTCTTGGCAAAGGCGATATAAATCTTGAAGATGCCATAGACATAAGAGAGATTAACAACACTAAGGTTGCGAATCAACTTCTAAAAATAAAAAGAAGTAGAAATGCTGAAGAGGAGCGTGAAAACGAAATGATAAAGCAGCAGATGCAACAACAGATGCAGATTCAACAACAACAACTTGCTGCTCAAAACGCTCAGCAAAAACTATCTATGGAGCATCAGGTTACTCTTAGAGAAATTCAAGCACAAGTGGCTTTTGATATAGAGAAGATGAAAAATGAAGCTCAAATAAAAAGTCAGTTAATGCAGCAGCAATTTCAATATGACTATCAAATAGCCATGACTAAAGAGCAAAAGCTCGATGAAAGAAGTAGAGAAAAAGAGGATGCTAAGGATGAAAGAATTGACAGGCAAAACACACAACAATCAAGATTAATAGACCAGAGGAAAAAGGGAACTGCTCCAATTAACTTTATGGAAAAATCTGACGACTTGAATAAGATAGTAGAGGGTGTTGGTGACCCATTCGCTCCAAAATAAAAAGTTGTAACTTTGCACAAAATCTAATTAAATGGAAATTAAAGTAAAAGCGTTAGGCTCTGTAGAAGAGAAGTCTAAACAAGAGATAGAAAAAGATTTGCTAGATAAGCATGAGGAGGAGCAAAAGCAAATAGAAGAAAATAAGGTTCAAGAAGAACCAAAACAAGAAGAAAAAAAGTCACTTAGTGACGAAGATGTTCTTTCATATATATCAGAGAGGTACGGAAAGAAAATAGATTCTTTCGATGAGCTTACCGCTGAGAGAAGTCAATCTGAAGAATTGCCAGATGATATAAAAGCGTACTATGAGTACAGAAAAGAAACTGGCAGAACCATGGAGGATTTTTTAAGACTTAACTCAAATACGGAAGACTTAACGGACGATGAAATTTTATTTAACTATTATAAATCGGTTGAACCAGACCTCGATGATACGGATATAGACATACTAATTTCTGATAGATTTGATATTGAAGAAGAAAACACTAAAGATTCTAACAGAAAGAAAGTAGATAAGAAAAGAGAATTAGCCAAAGCTAAAAAGCACTTCGAGTCTCAGAAAGAGAAATATAAAAAGCCACTTGAGTCAAGGGCAAACGAGATTTCTAAAGAAGAGATTGATGCTTACAAAGAGTACGTTAATCAAGCAAAAACCCAGGAGGAGCAAAATAAGCGACGAGCGGAGTTTTTTGAAGAGAAAACAAGGGCTGTTTTTAATGATGACTTCAAAGGTTTTGAGTTTTCTATTGGAGACAATTCTTATACATACTCACCTGGCGAAACGAGTCAAGTTATGAATGACCAATCATCTCTAGAAAATTTTATAGTGAAATTTATAGATAATGATGGTATGATTAATGACGCTCGTGGATACCACAAGGCAATGGCGGCGGCCATGAACCCAGATAAGTTTGCCAAGTTCTTTTATGAACAAGGGCGAGCTGAGGCTATAGAGAGTGATGCAAGGCGTGCTAAAAATATTAATATGGATGTCAAGCAAGCTCCACAATTCTCTAATAAAGGTGGGTTCAATGTTCGTAATGTCGGTGAAAGCCGAGGGAACGGACTTAGGATAAAAAGTATTAAAAAAACATAAAACAAAAAAATGGCAGGTTCATTAGCGAGCACTCCAGGTTTTAATTTACAACCTAGTGCAGAGAGGGTCGCAACCTCTACAAATTATTTAACTGACTTCAACTTTTTGAATCAGTATTTACCAGACGTTTACGAGGCTGAGTTCGAGCGTTATGGCAACCGTACTATCTCTTCTTTTTTAAGAATGGTAGGTGCAGAGATGCCAACTAACTCTGACTTAATCAAGTGGTCTGAGCAGGGTCGTCTACATATTAAGTATGATGAAGTTCAAACAGAATCAAACCCAGGAACAAAAACATCAGCTATCACATTTAAAATCAATGATAGCTTAACTGCTTTAGGTTTCCAAAATGGTCAAATCGCATTGAGAGAGGGCCAGACTGTTATGATTTCTGACAACACTCCTGGTTCTACATTGTCGAACAAAGGTGTTATTGTTGCTGAACCAAGTTATGCTAGTTCGCCCCCAACAATCAGCGTCGCTCTTTATGAGGCAGACCAAGTAGTTCCAAAGGACACAAACTTATCTTTATTCGTTTATGGTTCAGAATTCAAAAAAGGAACTTCTGGAATGAATAACTCTTTAGAGGCTGATGGTTTAATTTTTGACAACAAGCCAATTATTATCAAAGACAGATATTCTGTTTCTGGCTCTGACATGGCTCAAATTGGATGGATTGAAATTAGCACTGAAGACGGTGGAACAGGATACCTATGGTATCTAAAATCAGAGCATGAAACAAGACTTCGTTTCGAAGACTACTTGGAGACTGCATTGGTTGAGGCTGTTCCTGCTGCTGACGGTTCTGGTGCAGAAAATTCACTAGGATTCACTTCAGCTACAAAAGTTACTGCTGGTACTGAGGGTGTATTCCACGCTGTTGAAAACAGAGGAAATGTTTGGAGTGGTGGTAACCCAACTACCCTTTCTGACTTTGACGCTGTTATTCAGAGACTTGACAAGCAAGGTGCTATTGAGGAAAACGTATTGTTCTTAAACAGACAGTTCTCTTTCGATATTGACGACATGCTTGCTGCTCAAAACTCTTATGGTGCAGGAGGTACTTCTTACGGTCTTTTCGACAACGACGAAGAGATGGCATTAAACCTTGGATTCTCAGGATTCCGCAGAGGTTATGACTTCTACAAGACTGATTGGAAATACTTGAATGACCCAACACTAAGAGGTGGATTAGTAGGTGGAGCTATCAACGGACTTCTTGTTCCTGCTGGTTCTACAACTGTTTATGACCAAGTTCTTGGTAAAAACGCTACTAGACCATTCTTACACGTTAGATACCGTGCATCAGAAACTGAAAATAGACGATACAAAACGTTTATTGTTGGTTCTGCTGGTATGGTTGATGGCCGTGTTGGAACGAGCTTAGATGCTATGGAGGTACACTTCCTCTCTGAAAGAGCGGTATGTGTAATGGGAGCTAACAACTTCTTTATCTTCAAGGGATAATATTTCCTAACTAATGGGGGGAGGCAACTCCCCCCTTTTTTAAATTAAATCAAATGAAAAATAAAATCTACGTTTTAAAAAGTAAAGCTGCGCCGTTAAGCTTTATTCTGGCTTCAAGAAACACTCATAGAAAGCCACTTCTACATTTTGACGGAAAAACTAACAGAGCACTTCGATACGCTTCAAATCAAAAAAGTCCATTTGAGGATGAACAGGATGGCAATGCCATAATAGAACCTGTTGTTTTTGAAAATGGTTTCTTAAGCGTTCCGCAAACAAATCCTGTATTACAACAATTCCTAGAACTTCACCCAGGGAATGGTCAGCTATTTGAAGAGGTGAACGTTGAGCGAAATGCTCAAGAAGAACTTGATAATATAAGTCACGAAGTTGATGCGCTAATTGCTGCAAAGCAAATGGATATATCAACCATGGAAACTGTAGCTCGTGTTCACCTTGGGGCAAGAGTTGACACAATGTCTTCTGCTGAAATCAAAAGAGATGTTCTAATGTTTGCCAAAAACAGTCCTCAGGCTTTCTTAGATGCCATAGAGGATTCAAGCATTGAAATTCAAGACTTAGTAGCTAAGCTATTTGATAAGAATTTATTGTCTCTTAGAAATAAAAACAAAGACATTTATTACAATCTTCCAAACAACAAAAAGAAGCTAAGTAATGTCCCATATGGTGAAGACCCAAGGGATATTGTGCTTAATATTCTTGTTAATGATGAAGAAATAATGAATGCACTTGAAAAACAATTGATGAAAATAGAAGAATAATAAATATTTATTTATATATTTGATTCGATAGATAGTTCATAATTATTGTTTAGAGGGCCTCCCATGGAGGTCCTTTTTTATTTACTATCTTTAACTTATCATAATTTGTCTGTATGTATAAGTATTTACTAGTTCCCGTATCAAATGCAGGCAATGTGTTAATTGGTATTGAGGGGGCGATTCTGATTAATCAAGCATCTACAACCACAGTAACCATTGACTACGACGGTGGCTCTACAACCACCATTACTCACAGCACAATGTCATCAAGCGATGAGACGGTAAGAGATAGAATTATAGACTCAATATTAGCTTTAACATCTAGGTCTTCTTCAGAGGCCTTTATTACCGTTTCACTGGCTGGACTAGTTAGTGCGGCTGGCTCTGCCGTCACCATATCTGGTATAGCAAATGCTTGAAAGTATTTTACTTATATTTGCAGAATATGGAAAAATATTTACGTATAAACTCACTAGCTATAGCCAAGGGCACAGGCACGAGTACTAGCCCCGACACAGACAATGAATTAAAAGGTGCAGCGGGTACTGATTTTACAGCAATGGGTGTTGAAGCAGGAGACTTCGTCTTAACTTCAACAGGAAAAGACAATGGGCCTGCGTATACTCTTGATAAAGTAGTAAGCGTAACTGACGCTGATGAATTAATACTAAACACAAGTTCTACATTTGCGATACCTTCAGACAATCAGTTTACAGTATACGATAAGGATACTCGAAGAGATACCATTATTAGATGTAGTGACATTGCATCTATAGTTCAAGTCGGAGGGCCAAGAGAATTCGCTGCGGGGTCTCCAATTGTTTGCTTGGTATATAATGGCATTGAGATTCAGTATGCGAGCGGGGCTATGTTAACGATTGTATTTGAAGGTAACGACCCAAGCGAAGCAAAAGCAGGGGCCTTCTATGATGCTCTTATAAATCAGATAGAAACACACTTGCAGTCTAGCGCTACTAATGTAATGGCAGACTTTGTTATTCCTTCAGGTTCAGAAGAGTTTGTAGCTATACAGAGAGGTTCAGCATCAGTTGTAGTTTCTTAGTATATTTGCAGAGTATTTTTTTTAATTACCATAAAACTTAAAACATGGAAAAATATCTTAAACTAACACAACTAAGCGACAGATTAGTAAAAGTTAACAGTATTGTAAAACTAGTTGTTTCATCAACCAACTTAACAATCACCTATGAGAACGGGGCTACAGTGACACTAGCTCATGGCAGCGCCCCTACTGCAAATGTTGCAGAACTAGAGGATGCTATTGTATTGGCACTTGCAACTAAGTGGAATGAGATTGTTCACCCAGTTACACTAACTGAAGCACCAACAGCAATATCATAATAGATACTGTTGCTTTAATTTATTAGGGGTCGGTTTCGACCCCTTTTTTATTTTGTATCTTTACCGTTATGATTAACGAAGTTCGCCAAACTGTACTCGCTATAGCGAATAAAAACAACTACGGATATATACCACCAGAGGATTTCAACAATTACGCTCGGCATGCTCAGCTAGATATATTCAAAGAATATTTCTATGATTATAATGACCAGGTAAACAAGTTGAACAAAAGAGTTGCTGTAAATCAATCTACAGCCATTCCTGCCGCAACAAATGAAGCGTATGCTAATATTTCTGAAAGAAAAAGACAGGTTATAGAAATTTTCTCAAAAATATCTCCACTGGCAAACGTGACGCTCAGTCATGTGTTTGATACGCCAACAGATATGTACCTACTTAACAGGTTGTTTTTTTACAACACTCAAAAAAAAGAGGGAACTCAAACTTCTTTTGGAAGCGCAAATCAACTGGTAGATGTTACTACAAATAATTTTACATCAACTGTATCTGTTGGAGACTTAGTTGTAAATACATACGACCAAACTTCTGCTTTTATTGCTCAGGTTAATAGTGATAGTGTTATAACAATAACAGAGGATATATTTGCAGACTTGGGAGGTGGCGTTCTTATGACATATAAAGTATTTAACCCAAGCAAGTATGCCGAAGTTGAAATACAAGACGCATCAAAAATATTTAGTTTGGCTTTGTCAAACCTAACCGCTCCAACCACAATGTTCCCATCGTGTCTGATTCAGTCAAACAATGTGATTATGTATCCAAACACGATAAACAACCTGGGAAGTGTTGTTGCTCAGTATATTAGACACCCACTTGACCCTGTATGGACTGGGTTTGGTGAAAACCAATTCAACCCATCAGAAGTTGGGTACAGAGATTTTGAGCTTCCAGAGTCAGAGATACCACTTCTTGTGACTAAAATATTGCAACTAGCTGGCGTTTCGATTAGAGACCAAGAATTATATCAGTATACAGTTGGGGAAAATGCATTGGATATAAAAGAGGATGAATAATGGCTTATTTGACAGGATATCAATATTATGAGAATGCAGGCGCAGTGCCTGAAAATGCTAACTGGGGTTCATATCAATATGTCGCTCTAAGTGACATTGTAAATAACTTTATGATGATGTATACAGGGCAAGATAAGCTACTTGCTAATGTATCTAGAGCTCAGGTTATATTTCACGCTAAGCGTGGCATTCAAGAATTAAATTATGATGCCTTCAAGGAGATAAAAGCACTAGAGCTAGATGTTTCTGAAAATCTAAGGTTTATACTTCCCAACGATTACGTCAACTGGATTAGAGTGTCAATGTTTAAAGACGGTTGTCTATACCCTCTTACGGAAAATGTTCAGGCTAATACTGCAATAGCATACCTTCAAGATAATGACTCCAACATATTGTTCGACGAATCTGGAGATATACTTCAAGCAGAGCAGTCAGGTTTTGATATTGGAAGAATAAACAAAACAAATAAAAGTATTTACCTTAATGAGGGTAGTATATACCACGGGCAAGAGGGATACTTAATAAATGGAAAGTATTATTTTGATTTTCCAATCGGTGCTAGATTTGGATTGAACTCAGAGACGGCATTTTCAAATCCAACATTTAGAATAGACAACAGGGGCGGAGTAATAAATTTTTCCTCAGATATGTCTGGTCAAAAATGTATACTTGAATATATTTCAGATGGCATGGAGGGAGGAACTGATTCCCTTGTTAGCATTAATAAATTATTTGAAGAATACATATATGCCTATATAAAATATATGCTTGTTAATTCAAGGGTAGGGGTGCAAGAATATGTCGTTAGACGTTCACAAAAAGACAAATCAACTTTGCTTAGGAACGCTAAAATAAGAATGAGTAATATACATCCTGGAAGACTTTTAATGAATTTAAGAGCACAGGGAAACATAATTAAATAATGAAAGAAGTACGGACGTTTCTGAAGGGTCGCATGAATAAAGGTGTCGACCAAAGAATTTTACCCGAAGGTGAATACATTGACGCTACAAATGTTAGAATAAACAGTTCGGGAGATAATGATGAAATAGGTGCAGTACAAAATGTAAAAGGTAGCAGAAGACTTACAGAGTTAGAGTTCAATGGCGCAAGAATATCCTTTGACGCTGTTTGCATAGGGGCGTTTTCAGATGATACTAAAGAAACCATATACTGGTTTGTTCATGACCCTGGGGGTACTAATGCGGCTGGAGCAACCGTTCCTGCTGTTGATATGATTGTTTCATACAACATGAACACCGACCAATTGCTATACCACGTAATAAGTATTTCTATTTTAAATTTTGACCCTAAACATCTTATAACGGGTGTAGATAAAATAGGAGACCTATTATTCTTTACAGACGACCTGAATCCGCCAAGAAGAATAAACGTAACAAGACACTACCTGTTTCCTACAGGAAGCCCATTGGCTGATAATGTTACAGAGGACGACATAAGCGTTATAGTAAAGCCACCTCTTGCTCCCCCCACAATAAACATGATTGAAACTGGGGCTGAAGAAAATTTTATTGAGGACAAAATGCTCTCATTCGCATATAGATATAGATATTTAGATGGAGAGTATAGCGCACTTTCTTCTTTTAGTGAGCTGGCATACGAGGCTAAGGAGTTTGTGTTTGATAGGGCCACCTATGACAACGAAGGGATGGTTAACCACTTTAATGCTGCTGAGGTTACGTTTAACACTGGAGACAAGAGAGTTACCGATATACAACTATGCTATAAGATAAGCGATTCAAACTCGATAAGCATAGTTCAAAACTATGACAAGGCTGAGCTTGGATATCCAGACAATGTTGAAAAGACAATTGTGTTTGACAATAGCAAGGCGTATGCTGCATTACCTCCCAATCAACTAGCCCGTGCCTTTGATAATGTTCCTCTAAAAGCAAAAGGGCAAACAATATCTGGCAATAGATTGGTGTACGGAAATTATCATGACGGGAGAGACCTTGTAGATGAAAACGATGATAAAGTAAAGATTAATTACACGGCACAGAGAAAAATTGCCACGGGAGATGTTTTTAAAACTTCTGCAACAATTTCAATCAATAACGCCGATTATAATATAGAGGGCTCAACAAAACAACTTCTTAACGATGCCGCCATAGATTTTTCTGGAATGAGTCTAAAGAAGGGCAATGTTTTTAGTCTGCTTTTTACATTTACCAGAAATGCTGGCAAATCATCATACTCTACCACGGTGGATGAGCCAAATACATTTCAATTTGAAATTAATTATAGGCTTCCAAGAGACCACACGTCGGTGCATGATTTATTTACTAGCGAAGAATATATAAGAACGTCTGGATTTGATGTTACATCTACTGGCTCAACAAACATAAACTCCATACTTCCATCAAACGTAGTTACTGACAACAAACTTTGCAATTTCAATACAACATTCACAGACGCATATATGTGTGCTTATGAAAGTTCAAGAAGTAGAGCAGGGCTTTCTATAATAGGGAATGGTATTGAAGCCCTTGGAGTTAATTTATTGGGGTCTTTAGTTGAAACTAGACAAATAAAATTTACCTCAACGGCGGGTAGTAATGTTGTCAACTTCACATTTCCTGCTTTTAAGCTAAATGACACATCAACAGACTCTTTTGAGTATTTTGATATTACTAACGTAGACTTCTTCTCATCTCAAGGAGCAAGAGGAAACAAATCGCTACACAGTAACAGGGATTATGACCTAGGCATAGTTTATTTGGATGACCACAATCGGGCCACAACAGTCTTAACTTCTGAAGACAACACCGTTTATGTTCCTGCGAGCGGAAGTGATGAGATAAATAAAATTAGAGTTACAATCCCAACTTCTCAAAAACCACCCGCCTGGGCTAATAAATATAAATTCTTTTTGAAAAGTTCTGAGGGTGATTACGAAACAATATACTCTGATGTGGTATATGTAGACCCCACTGATGGCACATCTTATTTTAAACTAGATGGAGACAATCAAAATAAAATGAAGGTGGGTGATGTGTTAACCGTAAAGGCTGATTCTACTGGTGCATTAGACAGCTTGTCTAAAGTTACTGTCTTAGACATTCAAGCCTTTGCTAATAACGAGATACCAGGGAATACATCCTCTTTAAAGGGACTATACATGTCTCTTAATCCTGGCAATGAAATGTCTGTTGAAAAAGCAGGTACAGATGTAGTTAATATGGATGTTGCATCTCAAGCCAAAACTATTCATCTTTTTCAGCAAGGAATAATGAGAATAAGGCTTTATGACCAAGGCTTTAGTGACATACCAATAAATGCTGGAGATAGAGTTTCTTTAAAAATAGTTCACAAAAGAGCTCAAACAACAAACAATTGTAAGTCGATTAGAGATGAGTTTATAATGGATAATTTTGTGGCTATCTCAAGCTACGATAATTTTCAAGATTTCTTTAATAATCATAACGGTGGTATAAGTTGGAGTGACATAAAAACAAGCTCTGGAGCTACATCACTTGATATTGATTATGATTCAGCAACGGGGACGTACAGTAATAATAATTTTGGAACGCTTGGCGTGCTTAGCAGTAGTTTTGCTGTAGCTACAAATGTTAATATAGGCAATCCTCTTGTAAACTCACAGGTTTATAGCGCAACTTCTCCTGAGGGGAAACACAGATTTCAATTCGTAAATAATACCTCAGTATATGGGAATGGACTTGAATTATGGACACAATGTGGTCTGCCTGGGTGCAGACGTGGAAAGCCTGCCGTAACAAAGGCAAGAATACAAATTATAAGAAACTCGGGACTTTATATTTTCGAAACTCAAGCCGAAGAAATATCTTCTGAAATATATTATGAAGGTAACGAGGTGTTTGATATCGCAACTGATGGCGCAAACAAGTTAATACACAAGGGGAATGTCCAAGACCAAAACACGGCTTCGCTGCAAAGCGCTATATCTGATTTGAATTTTCACAACTGCTTTACATTTTTCAATGGGGTTGAGTCTATGAAAGTTAGAGACAGGGTTGTTGGTAGAAAGTTTTTTATAGGAGAGAGGGTTTCTATAGAGTCAGATACCGAATACAAAGATGCAGATAGATTTGCTTCTTTATCATATAGCGGAGTCTTTAATGATGAGACTAATTACAATGCTTTAAATGAATTCAACCTCTCAGATATAAATTACAAAGACCTAGATAAAAACTTTGGAGCTGTAATGGTATTGTCCGACAGAACGGAAGATATACTTGTGCTACAAGAGGATAGAATATCTAGAGTTTTGGTGTCTAAAAACATATTATCAGACACTTCTGGGAATGAATTACTTTCTAAGTCTAACAATTTCTTGGGCAATCAGCTTCCAAGGCCAGAAGAGTTTGGTATTAGTAGAAATGCTGAGAGTTTCGCTAAGTATGGATACGACTACTATTTCACCGATGCCAAAAGAGGTGCAGTAGTAAGAGTGTCTGGCACTGGAGCAAGGGGAGATAATGACCAAGTCGCTATCGTGTCTAATGTTGGCATGAGGTCATACTTTAGAGATAACTTAAAGGAGTCTATAAATAAAATAAATATTGGTGAATACGATTCTCATTCTCAAGAATATGTTTTATCATCAACTGACAGCAGCCTTCCAGAGCCTACATTTGTGGAGCCCTGCAACATAATAATGACTAAGAAAATAGAGGCTGTTGATGCCACTTCGTCAACTAGGACTACAAAAACACAGGTAGACCTTGGCAATACCATAGGAAGTGTAGCCATAGCGGTTACTATATCAGATATAAAAGACTTTGTTGTTAGCGGCTCAGTAACTGACAATCCCACGGTAAAACTAACGGGTACGGCTACCGATACTGGAGTGCCTAGTAAAGTGTCTGCAAATAAATTGATTGATGAGGGGCAAACATTTTCAACTAGCGTTTCTACAGGCGATATGGTGAGAGTTGATAATACCACTAAGTTTGCAACAATATCTTCCATAGACTCTAACACCACTCTTACACTTAGCAGTGATATAATTTTGAGTGGCGAAGCCTACTCCGTAATATCATCAGAACTTGATGAAAGAGTAGTTGATAGCAAGGCGACATTTGTTACTAGTGGGGTTGACAACTCTTGTCAGTTTAAAAATAAAAGAACAGGTCAAACAGCAAATGTTACTGTCGTAGTTTCTGAAACAGAAATAGTACTAGCAAGTGCAATATTTACTGTTGACGACCCTTATGAAATAACTAAAGCCGTAACAACGGGTATAACACCAACCATAAAGCTAGGTGGAGTAACTCAAGGGGGAAGCGGCTCTGCAATAACGAGCTCTAGTACGTATACCTTTAGCAAGTCTTCTTCGACACCAAACCTTATAGATTTAGACATAACATATCCAGGGCCTATAATGGGTACGTTTACAGTTTCTGCTCCATGCCCAACGGCCACATCTTTAAATGTTACATACATTGTGTTAAGCAGCAATGAGAGTGCAGATGCCCAACTTGGATATGCTTTTTCTAGAACTGAAAGCGGTGGTTTTTCAGCACTTGAGGGAGGACAATTTGTGCTTTCATCAGGCACGGGCACTGTTGTAAGTGAATTCATAGAAACGGCGGGACTACCTGGTAACGGAGTTATACCCGCTTCTGGAGACACCTTAAGAATGGCTGCATTTAATAGTGAATCATTTACTTTAGATGATATGACTGCCGCCGAACCTGTTCATAGGTTTAGAATACTTGAAACTTCGGCTCAGTACACGGCATCTGATATTCAAACAATACTAGCCGATTCTGAATTGAAGTCTCCCACATCTATTTCTGCAAATAGCGCAGGGGATGGATACTTTGCTGACTTTGATTATGTAAGAGGGGTTGGAGAAAACTATCTGTATTTAATATGGGACTTAAGAAATGTAAATCAACATAATTTCTACGAAGTAGCTCCTGCGTCTTCAATCAGCGACAACCTAGAAACTGTTTGTTGTTCCACAGGGGGTAGTCCAACAGCAAGATTTGTTGATGCAAATGATGAGCGAAAAGTTACAGGTGTATTTACAGATAGAAATTTAAGCACGTCTGTTGCAAATGGTGTATATGCTAGAGGTGCAGTTGGGGGCTCAGTGGGATATTTAATTAATTCGGGTGCTTTATCTGATATATTAGAGTGTCCTACTTGCGCCATAAGTTGTTCAGGTTTTGACGTTAACTCTGGCACTATAATATCGGAGCAACAAACTAATATATTCCCTATTGACGTTACCTCCGCAACGGGAGCGGTTGTTATAAGAATAAAGCCAAACAGAACAGAATCTGGAGCTCTTTCAAACACAGATTATGCGGGTATGCTTGTAGCCAGTCTTGGAACAAGTACATTTAATTCTTGCACATCTTCACTTGTTGGCTTTATAGATAGTTTTTGGTCTCATAATGGAATTATATCTCCACTTCCATCATCAGGTAACGCTACCATTCCTTTTGTACTAAATCAATATGATGGCTCTACGTATACTCAGGCGGGAACTCAAAATATTGTGGTGAATAGTGCAGACGTAACGGCAGCTACAGGAGGTGCGGAATATGTAATGGTAGTTCCCAAAACATCAGCATCTCCATCTAGGTTGTTGCTAAACTTTTTCTCTGTTAAATCTCAATTCTTTAACATAACGGCAGCATGCCCAGCAGCACTACCATCATTTCAAATTGCAGGCCCTATAACGGTTTATCATTCTACATTTACAGGCGGAACAGGAGGGACTCCTGCAAGATTCAATCATGTGTTTACTGACGCAAACGGCACAACAAAGCTAGCAGCGGGTACTTATAACACAGTAGGCGTTACTGGAGTGTCTAGTATAGTGGTCGATGCGAATGGTATCATAACAACAGTTAACACATAATATGCTGGTAAGAAAAGGAGATACAGGACAAGAAGTAAAACAGATTCAGCGAGAACTCGACATTGAGGCTGATGGCGTTTTTGGCCCTATAACTGAGTCCGCTGTGATGAGATTTCAGGTTGAAGAGCATTTAGACGTAGACGGTATAGTAGGCCCAAAGACTTGGGCTGCTTTATTTGGATTGACTACAGACATCCAAGAGTCACTAGACAGTCAACACGGAATTGTTATTAACCATCACATGCTACCCAAGCGTGAGTACTTTAAAGGTCCAACTAAAAAGGAATGGCTGTTCTTACACCACACAGCAGGATGGCATAATCCATATCGCACTATTGACCATTGGGGTAGAGATAGTAGGGGCAGAATTGCAACCGAGTTTGTCTTAGGTGGGCCATCTATATTTAACGATGAGTTCAAGTACGACGGTGAGATTGTTAAGTGTATACCTGATGGGGGGTATGCTTGGCATTTAGGAAGGAACGGATATCAAGAGATGCATACAAACAGTGTGGGCATAGAGGTGTGTAACTTCGGATACTTAAAGGATGGAAAGACTTATGCTGGCCATACTGTTCATAAAGACCATACCGTTGAACTAGCAAAAGAGTTTAAGGGGTATAAAAATTGGCACAGATACTCTGACGCTCAGATTGAGTCTTTGCGTAAACTAATATTGTTTATTGCAGACAGAGACAAAATAGATGTCAGAGAGGGCCTACCTGCCCTAATAAAAGAAAAGGGGGCCGATGCCTTCGAATGGAACGAGAAAGCCTACTACGGGCAAGTTAGGGGCCTTCTATCGCATTCTAACACCAATAAGGGTAAGAGCGATATGTTCCCACAGGAAGAATTATTAACCATGTTAACAGAACTATAATGGCATATACAATAACATATACACCAACATCTCCAGACAGCAATGCAGGTGGATGGGTTTCGTTTTATACGTTTCACCCAGAATACATGATTGACATGAACAGTGACTTTTTTTCTTTTAAAAATGGAAACCTAAACATTCACAACACAGATGACAATGGAAGGGCTACTTTTTATAGAGAGGAGGGGATTGATGGGGACAGTTCGTTAACTCCATTTGGGGGCTCTAATATTAAAACTTGTTTCAACGAAACGCCAATAAAGTCAAAAGTTTTTAAAGCAATTAGAGTTGTATCTGATACAAATGCACTTTCAAGTAGCCTTCAAACGGATATTAATTCTGGGTCAGTATCTAGTTTTACTAGAAAAGAAAACTCATCATATTCATCTATAAAGCAAGACTCTCCGCCACCCGAAGAGATGAGGTATTTCCAGGGTGTTGGGGAGGCAGGCGCTGGCACGGGAGCGGGTTCTGGAGAAGACCCCTCAACAACGGACAAAATAGAGTTTGGGGTAGGCTTTCCCTTGAACTCTGCAATAAGAGTTAACGATGCCATATACGCAAACAGTGTTTTAATAGGTTTTGTGACTAAAGTTGTTAATAGGAGAGACAGGGTTGCAATAGAAATTGTAGACGATGCGGGTCGCCCCGCACCTGCATCAGGAAACTTTATATCTTTTGTGGCTAGAAGCAGCGAAAACGAATCTAGTGGTATCACTGGTCACTTTATGGATGCGACAATAAACATAAACACACCGTTGCCTGCTGAATTGTACGCTCTGGAGGCTGACTATATGGAGAGTAAGCCGTAGTTTTTAGTATATTTGTAAAATATACTTTTTCTATGGCAAACGGGTTTAACAAATTTGGAAACTTTAATCCGCGTTCTGGAAGCCCCAACTTTGGGATGAGCGGCAATCTTTATCAGGATTACTTAAAGAATACAAACCCTCTTCTTTATAATCAAAAATTTGGAGGGGCATTAACTGGTTTTACAAGCAACATCGGTAGTGGTGGCGCAGGTCAAGCTTTAGGAGGCGCAGGCAAAGCTCTAGGCCTACTAGGCAAGATTGGTGGTGCTGTAGGTACGGCAATGCCTGTAATTGGTGCAGTAGCGGCTGGTGTTGGAGCGATAGTTAATATTGCAAAAGCAATTAAGCAAAAACGAATGGCTCAAGAAAAAGATACTATTGCCAGGAATCAACTTAACAAAGCAATAGCTGAAATTGGAAGAACAGAGTCCGAGGAGATAAGAATTAATAATATGGCTTTTGAGGAGGGGCAAAGACAGGCTCAGGTCTCACAAGCTCAGCAGATTGATGCGGCTCAAGCCGCAGGCCCAAGAGCTGCCCAAGCAACGGCTCAGGCTATTCAAAGTGGTACTGTGGGTCAGCAGTTTGCATTAGCCGCTGAAAAAGCAAAACAAATAGAAGCGAGACAAGCAAACATAATTCAAGAAAAACAGCAGCAAGCACAACAAATGGCAGGTCTATATAGTGCTGAAGCAGATTACGCAAGGGCTCAGGCTGAAGATTTACGTGGAGCATCAGCAGCCAATGTGGAATCTGGCATTAAAGGTGTTTTTGGTATGGCCCCTGCTCTGGCCCAGGGAGTACCATTATATGGAACAGAAGCATATAATCAGTTCTATTTCCCAAGCAATCAAACAGGAGCATAGTGGCAATTAATCAAGACTTTAGACAGATAGAGTTTTTCAAGCAAACGCCAAGAGACGTAAGTAAAGACGTCATAGATTGGTCAGATATAACTGGAAAATTCGTAGAATTTATTCAGCTTGAAAGAGATAGAAGAGGAGATGCCAAGGCAGAGATAGATAAGAACGTAGCATCTGCTATTGGCTCGATGGACGACCTTGAAACGGGTATGGATGTCGAATTTAACAATTTTATGTTTAATAGTGCAAACAACTTAAGGCAGTATCTCTTAACTCAAGAAAAATTACTCAAGTCAAACCAAATAAGTGTAAGCGAGTTTAACAAAAGATTAGCAAACACAAACAGCTCTTTGAAAAATTTCAAAGATTATATGAACACATATAATGGAGCGATTCAAAACAGAGAATTTATAAGAAGAGGATTTGACCAGGATGGAAATAAAATAGACGGACCAGGGCTAAGTTCAGCAGATGATTGGCTTATGATGTCGACTGGCAAGTACATGGACTTTGGAGATACAGAATATGTTGTAAGTAAAGATGGAGTGGGTGGTATTGTAATGCTAAGTGAAGACCTCACAGCTCCATACGATATTTCTACAATACAATCTATGGGGAATCTAAACAACATGTCGCAACAAATGTTTATGGCATACGACCCATTTGGTGACATTAAAAGTTTTGTTGACGAAATAGGAACAAGCACACAGGGTAATTACTATTACAATGTAAAGAGCGAAAAATTTAATCCTGAGTATGATAACGCAAAAAATGGATACATAGGTGCTATTATAAACAGCGATGACAATCTTATATCTCTTGTGTCCGACTATATTCCAGGGTACGACCCAATGGAGAAAATGACATATGACCAGTCAAAAAGGGGAGATGAAAACTTTCTTGTTATGACTTTAGAGTCTGGCAGAGTAGTCCCCGACAGAAGTAGCGCAGGGTGGAAAAAGGCCACAAAAGATGCTGAAAACTTCCTGTCAACACAAATAGATGTTCAAACAAAAGAAGAGGCTACAAGAAACAGGTATACTCCTGACCCTGAAAGAAGAGACAAAAAAGATTTAACAGAGCTCTACAGACAAATGGAGATAGCCTACTCCACGGGAGACCAGGGTGCGATTCAATTGGCCGCACAGACAGCTGGATTTGAGATTGGCCTTGATAACACTAGTGGTGTGCCTACGGGTACTATTCAGGGTCAGCCATACCCTCTTGATACTCCTCAAGGATATCGCCAATGGCTTTTGGCGGCAGGTCAAGCGGCTAGTAAAAATTTAAGTTTAGCTGGTGAAAGGTTTGATGCTGGAGACTTTGGCAATGCTCAGATTACTACCAATGTTGTAAACATATTGGGTGTGCCTCCTGAAAAAGATGGTAACACATACCCTTCAGGGATTGAAGGTCCATATATTGTACCAGATGGAGAGAGCCCTGTAGCGGTATCTAATTTCTCTAATCCGTCTGCTCTTGGGTATCAGCTTAAATATAACAGAAATGATTCAGAAGCTAGTAGAAAGGCAGTAATTAGTCGTGCATATGAGGGTTTGGCGGAACAGCTTAACGGAACACTAGATGTTGATTTGGTTGGTGGTAACTGGACTGTTATAATAGACGGGAAAGACGTAATTAAAACATTCTCAAGAACATTTCAGGACAATATTGATGACTTGGACGACAAAATTTTAAAAGACTATAATATTCTTGTTAATGATTGAGGAAAATAATGTAGACAACACCCCAGAAACACAGGAAGAATTAGTAGAAGAGCAAGATTTTGTTCAGCAAGATTCTTCTCCAGGGGATGAGGAAGAATTGGTAGGGGAGCAGGAAGATGCTCAGCAAGAGCCCGAAGAGGATGCAGTTCCAAGGCCTATATTTAGAGCCTTTAGTCCTTATTCAAGGATAATGCAGAGAAATCGCATGCTCGAATTACAGTTTAGGTCTCGTGATTTCGCTAGGTACAAGCAGGGTATTCAGGAAACTGAGGGCATAGATACCGATATGATGTCCTTCAGCCTCACAAAAGGTTTTTCTGACTTAATGCAAACCCCCATATACGAGAAATTTATAGAAAATATAAATTTTAATAAGCCTATTTTAGATGAGATTACAACTCAACCTGTATTTAATAATTACGCATCCTATAGGGCATTTCAGGCTGAGAGTGCTGACCTTTTTGATAAAGGCTCTAGCCCAATAGAAAGAAAAGTAGCCTTGAATAGGCTGATGACTCAGTTTAATCAAGCTCCTAAGTTTGATTTTTTTGAAACAGATGATGGTTTGTCATCGGCTGAGTCGCCATACCTATTTGATGGAGATATGGGTAGAGCTCCACTTATACAATATTTTGATAAATCTTTTTCACCTACATATGTGTCTAGTGGATTAGTTAAGCCATTGGTGCAATCATACAATGTGCCTTTTGGAGAAACAGGTGCTGTGCCAGGCACATATTTTTCCTCCGATTCAGATGCTAGTATTGGTCCTTTGCTGTATCAACTTGGCTCAGATGTATACGTACCATCTAAGTATCTTTTTGATAAAAAGTATCAAAGAAAAAATACAAGAGACGTACAGAGAATTACAAATAACATTGGCTCCTCAGGGGTTAATATTTTTAATGAAGCCGCAAGAGTACAAGCCATATCTGGTGGTCAAATGGGTTATAGTGTTTCAGAAGATGTGTCTCCTCATGCAAATTGGATAGACGAAGGAAACGGGTTATTTTCTCTTTCATCAGTAGATTTTAAAAACCTTGATGATGAGTCGAAGGCAAAAATAATTGGCTCTATTCAGACATCTTTAATGACAATGGATGGGCCTAGCTCTCAATCGTTACTGCAAAATTCAGAAGAAGCAGCAGCATTAGAGGAACTAATGAAAGATGATGATGCGGTCATCGTATATGACCAAAGAAATGGTCAAATAACATTTGCTAGTTCAAAAGAAAGGATTGACGCCACCCCGTTAGGCGTTGGTCAGGTTAATGCCATAAAAGAAGGGGTAGCAAGAGATATTTCTTTTCAAGGCATGAGTCAACAAGAGATAAAACAACTGGAGGGTGTCGCCGACCAGATGGATAATTACTTGAGACTTGCATCTCTTTTTGCGATTGATGGGGAAGAACTATCAAACTCAATGAAATATATACAGGAAGAGAACTTAAATCTTCTTAGTCCTAGTGATGCATATGGCTTTTTAGACAATGAACTTGATATCGCTAAAAAGTTTGATATAATTAATGAAATAACATCTCCTGATTTAAATCCGACTCAAAAGGCGGAGGTTTTGCTTTCTAGAGCGGGGGTGGGATTTACTAGTCCTTTCACAACCGAAATTCAAGCATATTTAAGAGAGGCTGGGTATAATCCTGGAGAGGTTGACAATATGTCGTCAAAAGAGCTTTTCGATAACTTCAAAAAAGAAGTTTCGGGTAAGGATTGGGTTAAGATTATGAGCGACATGAGGGAGGGAACTCCAATAGTGAATTTAATCGACGAATATATTCCCTTTTTAACAGAAAAAAGAAGAAAGAGAAACATTTTAGCTGACGCAACTATAGACCTAAACGAAGAGCTTTTAGGGATGGTGTTTGTAATGGACTACTATGCCAGAGTTTTGGAGTCTGTAAGTTCAGTTGACATTGGCGATGTATACACATTAGAAGACGGGACTCCAATGATAGACCAATATGGCAACACCATGAGTCCTGAAAAGCTAGATATAATGTTTGCCATAAGCAACTCTTTGGCTGAAGACCAGAGATATATGAATAGAGTTAAATATACCCCCTCTATCATAAATGATATTTTAGAAAATAAAGACGCCGCAGAAATATTTAAAGAAAGCGTATTTACCTCAACACTTTATTTTTCAAAAATGGCGTTTGCCGAGGAATCTAGGGGAACGGGTAAACAAACAGCAAAAGATTATAAAGAGTTTTTGAAGAGGGAATATCCAGACATGGATAAAAGCACATTAAAAGATTATGTTAAGGCCTACAAAAACAATCCATTTCCAGATGTACAACCAAGGGGTGGGGCGCCTGGCAACTTAGAGCGAATCATTCCAATGACCTTAAATATGTTTGCCAACCCATTGCTAAAAACATACCAATACTTTGCTTTTGATGAAGATGAAGCGAGAGGGGTAGAAATGAGAAGTCAAATGGGCTTGGCAAATAATGTTTTTTATGTTAACGCCGCCCCTCCAGCTAATATTAAGTTTGAAAAACAAGGAACTTATGTTGGTTTAAATGGGTCTCCTCTTGCCATTAGCACCTTTGACGGTACTGTAAGGCCTACTTTTACAATGACGAGGCGTGAAGAGGGAGAAACGGGATACATGAGCACGGTTCAGAGCGTTATGGAGGGAACAACATCGTCGGTTCTTGCCTTTATGAGTGGTGCTAGGGCGGTAGGAACCCTGCTTAGCGGTGTATCCGCTCTTTCTCCAGGAGCATCACAAATAATTCAGCTAGGGTTGCCTTCTTTTGTTATGTCTTTTAATGATTTAAACAGAGACGAACCATTTTTTCAGCAAGCAATCTCAAAGGCCATATATGCTACTGGGTTGGGTTTTGCAAACAGATATCTACCATCTATAGAAAGATTAAGCATAGGCAAGAGCTTTGGTGTTGGACCTTTAGGTGCAGCAGGATTTGAGCTGATAGAAGAGAAAGGCATTGAACCTCTTCTCTTGGATATTGGAAGAGGGGTTGTTGGATTAGAGTACGAATCTAATTTAGAACAGAGCATAGCGTCTTTTCAAACCATAGAGGGCAACATTGAAAATGCAGGAATTATGTTAACGGGAGGCCTCATGCATCGAGCAACCGATGGCATCAATGAAGTTGACCTTACTAACAATAGAGCGCTAGTAACAATGTTTGCAAATAACCCTTACATGTCCTCTGCATTAATTAAGGAATACGCCAAAAAGGGAATCATAGACATAAATCAATCTGTAAAACTTTTAGGAGCAAACAGAAACGTTTTCTCTAGTGTTTCGAAACTGTATGGGGTGGAGCTAAGTAATGATGCTCTAGGGCAATTTGTAGTATTAGATGCCAAGAGAAACTTGCTCAATGAAAACACACCAGAGGGTTATGAAAAAGATTTAGAGCAAGTAAACTCTGAGATATCAGAACTCCTAGATTTAAATAAAAAACACCAAGAGGCTACTAAAGACAACGACTATGTTATTAATGGAGAGGTTGTCAGTAAAGAAAAGATGTTCGAATACCTAGAAGGGGGTAAAAAGTTTGGCGATTTAGTATACATTTCAGGTAAGGATACTGAGCTTACTGCAATACTTTCAGACCAAGAATACAAACTTTCTGTTTTGGGTCAATCTATTATTGAGATGGGTAATCCAGAGCGATATGCTGAATTGGTTACTGATTTAGATAACAAAACCACAGCTACCATAGATAGGCTAGGAGGTGTAGAATTACAAATAGATTTAGCCACATCTTCTTTGGCTTCTGAATTTCCTGAAATTAAATTTAAAATTCACGAAAATCAGGGGTCTTTTGTTGCCGCAACTGGCATGAGAGCAAAAGGGGCCTTTGACCCAGAGTACAATGTAATTCATATTAATGCCGCTAGGGCAGATAAAACTACTGTGGGGCACGAGGTTTTTGAGGCCATTATATATAACTCAATGAATACAGACCAGGCCTTCAAGGTTGATATGGTTACGCTTGCTAATGATATTATGAACAATGTTGATGCAGACACTAGAGCTCAATTAGAATCGTTTGTATCTCAATACGAGGCTGGTGACATAAGCAGAGAGGCCGTGTCGCAGTTTTTTGGTATTGTTTCGGCTAACACAAACATTGAAGAGGTCAAAACCAAGTCTGCTAATTTCTTTAATGTGCTGGCGTCTAGGTTTGGTTTAGCTACAGAAATCAACACAGATGAGGATGCTATTTCTGTTGTTGAGTCAATGGCTAAAAATATTGCCACTGGTGAACCAGTTGGCCAAGTAGTAACCATGGAAGGAGAGCCAAGCATAGCTATGGCCGCACAACTTGATGAAGATTTTGGCGCTCAACAAAACAGAGATGCAGCCAACGATTCTAGAGAAAAAATTAATTTCCTTGAAAAAGGACAAATAAGGGAAGACGGCTCTAGAGTTTACAAAGAAGAACCCCCTCAGGGAGTTGATTACGAGGTTGAGTCAGGGATTTTGGGAACAAGAAAGAGATATGTTGTATCTCAAAGTCAATATGAAAGCGCCAAATCTAACTTTGAACAGAGTTTAGAGTCCTCTGAGTCTTTAGCAAAACTAAAAGAACAATATATTTCAGAGGGTGCAGGCGCTCTTGACGCAGGTCAAATAAGTGAAATAGTTGAATCACTTGTCAATCAAAACAACCCTCAATCTGCTGAACAGATATATCAAGAAAATATTGGTCAAATATCTTCTGAAGAATCGGCAAACCTAGTAGATATAATAAATAAAGGTTACGAAGCAATGGGGTCCTCTCAACGTGTAAGCTTGGAGGCTACCACAGAAGAGGTTACTCCCGTAGCTGAGGAAGGCGTGAGTGTGATTGATGAGAAATTACAACAGCGAATTGACAATTTAAACAAATCTAGAGCCGACGCCAAAAGTAATATTAAACGTGGCAAGATGGGTGCGGACCCTGAAATCACAGGTATGATGACTCAGCTGTTTAATATAGACCCTGTAAATATTTCCGACAAAGAAGCTCAGCTAATACCAGGAGAAAAAATACAATACCAAAATAAGGATGCAACTGTTGTATCTCAGGATGCAGATGGTGTGGCATTAAGGCTTGAGGATGGCACAGAGATTAATGTTCAAAGGCAAGACATATCTTATAGTTTCCTAGACAGATACACTCAAGTGGCTGAAATGATGAGTGCCAGAGCTCTTGAGCTTCCGCTTTCAGAAAGAGAGGCTATGATGCGTCAGGCTGAATCTATATTTAACAATATGAATGAGGCTGAGGCGTTACCATCTGAGAGCGTTACAGAGGAAATGTCTGAAGAAGAAAAAGCTGAGATGGCTAACTCCTCAAGAGAATCTGTTTTTGGTATTGTGGAAACATATAATTCACCTGAAGGGGGAGATATTATTTTGGACAGAATACCAAATCAAGATTCAAGAAGAGTAGCCGATGAGTTGTTTGCTATTACAGAAGAAGATTTTGACCAGTTAGACCTGAAAGATAAAGTTCTTCTTTCTGATGTAATGAAAAACATTAACAATGGCTTTGTGTCTAACAACGCATTTAGATTGTCTCAGCAGATAAATGTATCAAGAAACTCAAAAGATTTATTAGACAAAGTATCTACTTCATTAGGTGTTGGGGAGACTATTCTTAATCTAGGCTCCATAATTAGGGGTAACGTTGTAAGAAGAATTTCTAGAGGAGGTAAGAGTCAGTTTAATCAAATGTTAAGATTAAATCCAAAGATAGCCGTTGATAGACTTTTGGGTAATTTTAATGATAGGTCAATATATGACAACACTTTTGGAAAGCTTGATGGGGCTTATGAGGGATATCAGTTTGATTTGTCATCTGCGGAATCTAGGCTTAAGGAAGCAAGCAATTTAATTGACGATGCGGTTAAGTTAAGATTGGGACGAAGAGCGGATTCAGGTAAAACAATAAGAAGAAGAACTGCCGCCCAAACAATGGAGTCCAGATACTTGATAAAGGCTCTTGAATTACAAAGAGAGTATGATTCAAATCCAAGCATGCAAGGAAACACTGTTTTCTCTGCTGCTGAATGGATTGACGCTAGGTTGAAGGACAGGACAATTAGCCGTCAAGAAAGGTCTGCGCTTCGCAATGTTAGAAATAAAATTAGTGTTTTTGATGGTGTTTCATTTGAAGAAGGGTTGTCAGCAATGCAAGAGCGCAATAACATCAGTGAGAACGAGATAAAAGCATTTGAAATAATATCAGAAGTTAATGCAGAGTTAGCTCCTATGGCTATGACGGCATCTAGTTTATACAGAGGTGAAAGTGCGGAGTCTTATTCTAACTATACTAGACACAAAGTTGAGGGTGAGGGAGAAGATACCCCAGAAAAATTTGTCGCTAGATTTGGTGATAGAGCGTTGAGCACAAGAGGGGGAACTACATATGGAAGGACAAAGGGTCTAAGCTCAATAAACTTTGACGCAATAACGACCGCCTATGATGCCGCATCAAACACGCTAGTTGATTATTACATGACGCCAGCCATAGGCGAGGTAAATAATACAGTATCTCGTGCGCTGGAGGAAATTGAAAACAAATACGGAGACGACGATAAGGGCTTAGCAAATGATGTTCAATATAAAAAGCTCTTAGGACTTCAAGAAACTATTAAGCAAACAGAAAATAGAGTTTTAAGGACACAGGTTAAAGAGGGTTCAAATGAAGTAGCTAACATAATATTCTCAGCAAACGTAGCTCAGAGGTTGGCAAACTTTACTCGACCATTTGCCGAATTTATATCCAACCTTTCAATGCTAGGACTAAAGACGCCTAAATCAGGTAGTCAGGGTGTAACAGTGCTATCTCAAAATAAACTACTAAGTGACGGTAGGTTAGCAAAAGTGTTGTCTAACTTGGGCTCTACACAAATTCAAAGGCTTACGGGCGCAACAGATATTGCGTTAGCAACTGGAGGCGAGGCTGCTGGGCCAGGGAGTCTTAGGATAAAGGGTAGGGGTAGAGAGTTTTTTGAGGCTGCAATTGGAATACCTAGTAAAGCCGCAGACGTTGTGATGTCTACTCCAGATATGGCTGTCGGATTGCCAGTTTGGTTTGGCTCTTTTGACTCCAAATTCGAAAGCATAACGGGTAAATCTCCAGACTACAATGCAATTATAAGTGGTAACGAAAGATACCTAAGGCAAAACAAAAATGCCCTATCAAGGGCAACCCAATTTGCGGATAGAAGGTCTATAGCTCAGTCAGCCACGAAGACAGCTTTCTCAGGAATAGAGGCCTTTAAGGGTGATTTTAGAACTGGAGAGACTAACACGCTAAGAAGAGCAAATGGTTTCATGAGAAACTTTGCTAGGTTCGAGTTTGAAACACAAGTGCAGGGTATACAGGCGCTTGTAAATGATGGTGAGATGAGCAAGAGTGAGGCGGTGGGAGCAATTGCTGGAAGTGCGGCTAGATACTTTACATATTCAGCGTCCATGGGATTCCTAAAAGACATATTTAGTAATATATTTTCGGACGATGATGAGGAAGAATCCTTAGATAATGCATTCCTTATGGATGATGGATTGTCTTATAGATTTGAAAAATATGAGGATATACCTAAAGACTTGAGAGAATTGGCCACCATAGAGTCAGGGGCGGCTGGGTATTATATTGACAGAGAGGTTGCTGAATCGTGGGAAGAAAACCAAGGAGACGTTTTACTTGAGCAGGGTATGAGGGGGCTTGGTCAATATGCATTTCAATTTGTTACTGGTGGAGGTGGAGGTATATCAAGTCAGTTGTTTAATGCAGCTATGAACCTTTCGTTTGGTGAAGAAGTTTTAGCCAGGGCTTTTGGAACTTTAGATGAAAATGAAGTGTATGAGGGTTACGAAAATTCTGTTTTATATTCTAAGTTTTCAAAATTGGTTCAAGATATAGAGGAGGGTAAATCAGTTAATTTAGCTAGAGAGGCTTTTAATATAGCGGCGCCAATAGCTGACCCTCTATTTAGCAGAACTGAAGACTTTATTGAATTATTCTCAAAAAGACAACGACTAATAAATGACATTGATGACCCAGAATCAACTTTGACCGAAGAAGAGATAGCTGAAAAACAAGAGGAAATAGCCCAGCTAACCTCTGACCTCATAAAACAAGGAAGTTTAAGTGTTTTAAATGTTATGTTCTCTGGCCCAATAGCCAATACAATTATAGACAGTGAGCTTGATGAGATATCTGATAGGTTTTATGAGTCAGAGGTTAGGCCACCAAAAGAAGAGGACGAAAAGATTTACGAGAGACAAATGCCTACGGCAAGCAAGCCAAGGATTAGAGAAACATTTAGCGTCAAGGGGGTTGATGGCGTGGAGGACATTATGAATTTTAATTCTGGAAGAAACTCGGAGTACAGCATAATGGATGAAATAATAACCTATGAAACTAGACCAGAAGTTTGGGAAAGAACATATAACCCTAGCAAAAAGCACAGGAATGATAGAGGGAGTGTATATGGAAGATACACCAACAATACTCCTCTAACCAAGGAGCAAATATTTGATTATATCATTAATAATTCAGATGCGCCAGAGGTAGTTGAATATTTCCAACAACTGAAAGACTAGATATTCATCATCACATTGATGGCAGTGTGACCCCCTATGACTACCCCGCAAGCGATGGCAGGCTTTTTATAGTTGCGAGCATAGGCTTGGGAAAAACTTTCCCTATCTATGCCACACCCCACCTGCATAGCGAATATATTTTTATCCTGACCGCACATATGCTCGACGTAGCACTGCGTGTGGATGTGCCCTTGCACGCAGCTAATCATATCGTTCTTCACTCTGGTGCGGGATGTCCCTCCCTCCCCATGCACGTATTGCACGCCATCAATAACAAATCGTGGCTGCCAATCCCAGTTAGTGCCAAGCACTTCATTATAGGATTTAATCCAAGCCTTAGGTATGCTAGATGAGAACGCCTTGCGGGCTATAAGCCTGTCATGGTTGCCAATACAAACCGTGGCGGTCTTAAATGCCTTGCTCCACTCCTGAACCTTCTCTATCGCAAAGTCAAGCTCCATTCCACCTGATAGACCATTGGGGTCTGTCTCATGGTATGAGGCATAGTGATTATCCACGATGTCCCCACAGAAGTGTACGGCATTACAGTTAAATTTTTGATAAGTCTCTAGACAGAAATCAAGGTATCCTGGTAGACAGAAAGGTTCGTGGATATCACCCACGACCAATAAACGTTTCTCGTTACTTGTAAGGTTGTTGTATGCCGCTAGCTTTTGCCCCCTAAGTCTAGGTCTAACTTCAGTCATTTTCGATGGATTTCATTATGTCGGTAATTTTGGCACAGAGCACCTCAACCTCATCGTAATCCTCGTCCGCCCAGGCTTCGTACAAAGAATTGACAAGGTTGTGAAGTTCTTCCATCGTTGTCAATATGTGTAGAAACCTATGTGCGTGCCGTATCATTACCTATCCATTGCCCTGACCATTGTATCGCCTAAAGTTTTATCTATCCTACCTACACCTTTGTATATCTTTTTAGATGCCACCTTGACGCTTCTGATTTCTTCTTTTGTAGAATCAAGGCCTAGGTTTGTATACATAACACAATCCATTTCTAGTAAGGCGTCTATCTTGCGCCTGTCAGACCAAGTCTTATATCCGATTATCTTGTCAATCTTAGACTCTATGCTCTGATTCATTGTCACAATTTATTTACTTATTGTCGAAAGATTCCAGCAACTTTTCAACAAACACTATCTTTTTGCCTATTGTTGTGAACGATTCTATTGATTCCAGTATGCTTATAGCCCTATTTCTTGAGCTTGTTTCTTGTCCATTTTGAACCAAACTCTCCGTGTGACCATAGTCGCTAATATACGTTTCATCAGTAGCAAGTAAACTTTTGTGAGTTTCTAAGCCGTGTATGATGGTTGCGTGGTGTCTTCCAAAAATTCTGCCTATTTGACTCAGGCTTGCACCATACTTGTAATATAATATGTTGTACGCCATGCATCTAACCCTAACCAGCTCATGCTTTCTTGTCTTGCTTAATAGAGTGTCTACATCTACATTGTTAATTTCAGCAATTTGGTTCTTTATTGCCTCGAATGTTCCCGTCCTGTTCGATTTCATTTATAGTTTTGTTTAGGTTCAAGTAGTCTAAATATTCGTCTGATGTTATCTCATCCATGTTCATGATGAAGAACGGCTCGTCGCCGTCGTTAAAATACTCCATCTCCATGAATATATCGTTGTTATCTTCATCTTTAACGATGAACCCAACGTGCTCTGGGTGCTCTTCTGTTATATCTAACGAATTGAAGTTAGAAGCCACAAGTTTCATCGCTGAGTTCCTCACTTCCCTCGGCATCTCTATCAGCTTGTCTATTATGAAGTCGTTCATCTGAACCATAGACCTCAGTCCTGCATCCATGTCTTTCGAGTTCCTTGAGCCTATATTCTTGTAGTTTCGATAATTTTCCATTTTTAGCTTTGATTTCAGAAAATAAAACATCTGTATTGGGAGGTATAGCAATGAGGTCAGGAATCCCATTCTTGTTGGTTTTTATTAGTTTAATAACATAGTATCCTTCGGCTTCGAGTTCTTTAATTCGTTTGGATTGTATTTGCTGTTCTCGCATCCTTTAAGATACTAGAATTTAAGTTTTTTAATGTCCCAGTAATTACCCAATCCATTTAGGGCATCTTTCACATTTTTATGTGCATTATACCACTCACCGTCCATATAGTAGGACAATACGTCGCATAGGTGCAACTGAATTGGGTCAGCTCCTAATTGATTGTGCACGATGTGCATGGCTATGGCTTTGTCTGTGTGCCACGAATCGACAAGTCTTTCAAGTAGCAACCTCTGACCTGTCGGAATGCCTGAGCTTTTGACATCCTTCAGCTCCATAAATATTATGGCCTCGTTGTTGAACTCTAGCACGGCATCAATGTCCGTTGGGTGTAGCTTGCCGTTTTGCAACCCAGTAAAATCAATAGGCTGCTTTATGTGGTCTACGTTCCTAATCAGCGTCATCAGAAGAAGTCATCATCTCCAGAAGCTCTTCTATTTCCTCTCTACTGACTCCATTAAAGTCGTTAGCATATATTGGCGTGCCTTTACCTACGTAAGCACCCCACACGTTGTACTCAAGATACTCAACAGCCTCCTCGTGAGACATGCCCTCCTCCATCAGTATATCCACCATTTTTATTTTTGAATATATAATCCTTGGCAGTTCAATCCATTCATCGCTAACACCTAGAATGGCCTTGTCAAATCCATCTGCAAATAATGTTTGTGGTTTCATAAAAAATCTTTTTTAAAGTGAGATAATGTATAGTCCTTCTTTCCGCTAACTGTCTTGTAAATCTTGGTCTCGATTCCCTTTTCAGCAAAGACCCAATAGATGTCATTCTTGAGTCTGTCCTTCGTGGTCATCCTATCCCTAGATTGCCAGTACGATGTAGCACTGAAGTCTATGTTGTAGTAAACTAACGCATCCGCTTCTCGTAGACTTATTCCTTCCCGACCACTTACAATTTGTAATGCGATATTCTTATTTGTGCCATTGAACTCATCTAGTTCGGTACACAGGTTGTCTTCAAATATTTTCTTTAGAGCATTCAGCTCCTCCTTGAACTTGTAGAATATGCCTATCTTCTTGCCCTTGAACCTTTTCTTAATAAATTCAGCCTTGCTGTAGTCGAGGACCATGCTATTGCCGCTTTCAAACTTTATGGTTCCGCTACACATTTGGTGTATCTTGCTCATTAATTTTACCGCAGTATCTGCAAGTATCACCTCCTCTGAGCCCTCGATAACTAAGTCCCTTTTGAGCTTGTTTATCAGCTCATATGTCCTGTCGCACATCTTAACTCTGAGGACATTCTCTTGAGTATCTACCTCAAATCCAGCATCCTTCTGAGAGAACGATATCATATACGGCCTCATCAAGTCCATAGCCCCCTTCGTAGCACCGCTATAGTCCTTTACCTTGTGATGTCCTAGGTTTCGCTCCTTAATTATAACATACCTATCTGCAAACCTATAGAAGTTTTTGAACTCCGAGTACGGATTCCCTGGTATGCCATACACCTGATGGAATATCTGAGAGTATGATTCAGGGGTGGGTGTTCCCGAAAGTAAAATGACCTTGGCCCTCGTCTTCCTGATGAGTGTGAACA
>TARA_R100000654_G_scaffold27339_3_pt1 | contig 32632 bp, 36 predicted proteins | sample TARA_R100000654 | Tara Oceans TARA_R100000654 (sample SAMEA2622473) | marine metagenome | biome: marine biome (ENVO:00000447); feature: surface water layer (ENVO:00002042); material: "saline water (ENVO:00002010), including plankton (ENVO:xxxxxxxx)" | depth 5 m
TTCAATCCTGCGCTCAAGGTAGGCTTTGACCTGATACAGCGTGATAGTATCTTCTCCGCCTTTGACGCTCTGCTCCCACGAGTTGCACTTCCATGAGGAGACTCGCCACAACTTTCGGTCTACATTTGCGTGCTTGAGTAACTGCGCGAGGGTCTTTACGCGATGCCCCTGTGCGCTGACAGTTATCTCTTCCATCTACTTCCGTCCGGCGTGCCGATCCAAAATCATGCGAGTCATGATCTTATCAAAATCATCACCCTTGGCGGAAGCCATTATCATGGCCAAACGCCTGCGGTTTGCCGCATCCGCACTGCTCGCTTGGGACTCGCCAGCCTTATCGGCCACCATTTGCTGCGCGGCCCGTTGAGAAGCGGCCTCATTCTCAGCCCTGTTCTTTGAAGCCGCAGCCGCGCCCCCGCCGACTGCGCCGACAACAGCACCAATAGGATTAAAGCCGCTAGCAACAAAGCCCGCGCCTGCGCCGCCTAAAGCTCCGCCGAGAAAACGGCCTACGTCACTGTCAGCCATGCGAAACTCCTAGTGCGTAGGCTCGATGTCTATGATAAAAGTGAGGCTGTGGAAGTTGGTGTTATAGGCAAAGCCTTCACTCTGCAAGGTAACGTATAGCTTGTTACCCTCGGTAAAGTTCGGGCCTTCTACAGTTTGCGCCACACCTGCAAGCTGGGTGCTCTGGGTATCGTAAAAAATGCCCCCCGGAGGGAATGTCCCCGATGTTGTAACGATCGTAGAACCCTCTACCGGGTTAAGCTGTACGCCCACCTCGCTGGCAGGTGATCCGGTGGTATCAAGCGCAGGGTTGGCCCGTAAATGTGGGTTTGTGCCAGCGGGAAGATCTGAGCCGGAAACCCTAGTGGTCGCCAGTTGCGACCCAAGGTAAAACGCCCCGGTTCCAGCGCCTCCGGCGCATACAGGGGTACAATCGACAACACTTACAAACCTTGCGCCCGCCCCTGAAGGAGTGTCGCTCATCGAGTATGCGGTCAAAGAGTTTCGATTCTGCAAGTCATACGCGAGATGACCAAAGATGCTCTCTGCAAAGGCCAAGGTTTTCGTGTCTTTCCCCGCCGTCCCAAGAAGATGCAGGTAAACACCATCGTAAAAACGAGGCTGGTTAAGAACCACGTTTTCGCTTTTCGCAACAATGGCCACCCGTCGAATCAACCCTCGGGCTGGAACGCCTGTAAGCTCTACAGTAACCGTGTCTCCTGCGGCATTGGGGAGTGTGGGCGTCCCACTATCGGACAGGACTTTAATCGCAAACTGCTGCCTAGATTGCCTAGTTCGAGCAATGCTCATTTAGGCCCCCTTTATCCGTTGCCTTCGCCGCAGAACAAGATTGCACCGTCTGTGGTGGTGGGTCCGGTCGCAGCCGATACGACAACGCCGACTTTACGGGCACTGCTAGCCGAAGAAGCTGTAAAGGCACCGTTACTCCCGAGGTATACCGCTGCACCAAGTGATGCGCCTGACGCACCGCCAACAGTGTCTACCTTATTGTTCAGTCCAGTCAACAGCTTCCAAGGGAGGCATACTCCGTACTCGCCTGCCGGAATGTCATGCTTTGCGACATGCAGTCGTCCAGTATTGTTGCTGTTAGATGCGATCTTTACCGTCAAGAAAGGACCACTAAATCCAGAGGCGTAAACAATCGTGCCAGCAGCAATGGTGTCACTGGCTTCGCCATTAAGAACTTTGACGCCTTCTGCGTAGTTAAAATCTCGGCCTGCTTTGATGAGGCGCTGCTTCAAGTTGCCAGCCATTTAATGTCTCCTATAGACTATCCAAAGCGGATGTTGTTTCTATACAGTGCCTATGGCACCATGTCAAGGGTTGGACCTGCAAGAGCAGGATTCAGTGCAGTATTAGCCAACATCATCGTGTCGTGCCCAAGGAGGCCCCCGATGAGAATCAAGCCTAAAACTATGGTTTGGGGATTCTTGATTGCAGTGCCCCAGTCAAACTGATTGCGCTTTGCCATCTCGGTAATTTGAGCCTCAATTCGGTCAAGAGTCTTTACGGAGTGCTTTTGTTCATTTTGCACAATAGCCAAGGTCTCGCGAATGCCGCCTACTTGATCTTCCAGAATGGTTACACGTTGATCAAGGTTCGACATCTTCGTTTACTCCGTAGTGCTTGAGCAGGGCTTCAACCCTAGCTTCAGAGGCCATATCACCACCAACATCTCTAGCTTCATCCTGTCGAGCCTTTCTTATACCACGCTCGATGTCACTAACTCTGTAACCTTGTTGTTGGTCACCACGCCACATCCTTAGATTTAGTACGCCTACAATCTGTAATAAAGCAATTGCCTTGGCTTTGCGGTCTTGGTCTTCTTCGTTTTCTAGGTCTGCGAGCAAGATTTTTATCGCGTCGGGAGCCGAGTCCACACCATACAATAAGGTTGCAAACAACTGAAGCCTCTGAAACTCTTGCGCCCCAATCTTAAACAAGCCCAAGTTAGTAAGCAAGTCACGACTTCTGATGCGGGGGTCTGTGTCAGTCGTCTCTCTCTTTGGGGCGATTCTGGCCTTCTGAAGCATCTCAAACCCCTCTTTGACCACAAAGTTTTCACTGCGATCGATGTACTCGATAAGCTCAACTTCTTGCGCCGATAAGGGTGCTCCAAACATGCTTACCGTATCGTCGTCTAGATTGCTTATCTTGTTCAGCACTCCTCGAAAAAACTGCCCCGCAGGCGGGATGAGTGTCCTCTCGATACCGTCAGCCATTCGAGTTGCAGCCGCCTTGCTGTCATAAATCGCATCTTCCCGCAGCCAAGATACCGCAAGACCTGTGACCATAGAAAACACTTCGTTAAGTATGGCCAGTCCCTCCATTGCAGGCACAGGGCTACCAAACGTATACATGTATTGCTCGTAGGGCAGCTTCAACTCTCGCGCAAGCTCCCTGCCCTTTGGTCCGAGGGTACGAGGCGATGTCGCGAGGTAGTTTTGATAGAAATAAGGTATCTGCCGTTCCGCCCTTAGCCTTCTCGCCTCTTCTTTTGTCAACTCTTGTTCAGGGTCGATATACTCGTCAGGGCGGATAACGTCTGCAAAACGAGTCATGGCCATAATGCGTTGCTGAGGGGTCTGCATTTTTAGCATTTTTTTGGTGTAGTCCATCAGGTCGTCTGAACCGCTGAACATGTTTCGCATTGTCGCCAGAAGGAAGTTTTTTGTAAAGGTGTAAAATGCCGCCCACGAAGCGATAAACCTGCTCTCCAAAGGCCCGACGCTTTTTTGGTAGTCATAGATGCTGAAGGCAAGATTGTCTCTAGCCTCGTTCCACGATCTGCCCTTGTTGAACACCTCATCGATCATAAAGAGTTCGCGCTGACGCCTGTTGCCTGCACGGAGCGCCACGTCAACTGTTTCCCTCCATGCAAGAGCGCCCGCCTTGGTTAGCTTATAAACAACTTTACCCCCCTGTTTTGCTTGGGTGGCGTAGCCCTGAGCGACGAGAGCAGGACCTGCTTTTTGAAGCCCCTCTTTTGCTATCCGCTCTGTCAACTCAAACCAGTCTTCACCCCGGAAACCGGACTCTAGCGGTGATTTGTTAAGCTCATGCCGGACTTCCGCAGGATTGATTTTGACGGTTCTCCCGTTGGCCAACTTGTAGGTCTTGACTTGATTTACACCCTTGTAAATGTCGTCGAGCATCTCATTGAACACAGCGGTAAACATAAGCGGAAGAGGCAGTTTTCCGCCAGAGGCCCTAGAAAGCGCAGCACCTGATGCTAGCGCCACGTCTTGTAGCACCGGACCAATCACAGGAATGTAGCCCAGACCTCCCAACCCCCCTACAATCGCCGCCTTACCCACGCCATCCCTAGCCAGCATCTGCAATGTATCGCCTGACCACACAAAAAAAGCAAACGAGGCGTCACTCACTAGAAGCCCGATGGTTTGGGCTGTTCGCCACTGTGAGAACGTGCGCTTCATGATGTCGGTGGCCGACACAGCGAGAGGGCTGCCCATTTTTTCGGCGGCAAGATTTACGTTTAAGTCTTTGACAATGGATTTTGTCATCTCGCCAAAAAGCCGCTCATCATTTGCGGGGGCCATGTATATTCGACCGTCAGGGCCGCGTCCGTTAACCACCATTCGGGCGTAAGCATTACGGGCAATAGTTAGCTTTTCCCTGAACTTTACCCTGTAAGCAGATTGAATAAGCTCCGGTCCCAGAATGTACATAGTGTCAATAAAATCAAGCCAAGACATTTCAGGTTCGTGCTTCGACAGCTCTGCCAAAGGCACCTTCTCAACACCATTCTCGCCAAATAAGAAGGCGGTGGTTACACCATCAACCTCTTCAATTTTTTCTACTCTACGAGAAATGGGGACAGGAAGTCCGGCCCTGCCCATCCGCTCTGCAACCTCTGCCTCAACGACAGGAGACGTGGGGCCGCGTTTTTTCTCTGCTCTTTTTATTGCCTTTGCCGCTTTTGTTGCCTCTTCAGAGCCGGAAACCGCATAGTCTCCTTTGCCAAAAAGCAGTCTCCTAAGAGGGGCCATATCTGAGTTCAATACAACCATGTCCCCTATTTCAATGGTTGATCTTGAAGACATTCCCCGCGCCTTTGACCCCTCAACCAAGATTCTATACGCCCTAGCGTTTCGCATGGTGATGGTTCGGGTAAGGCTATTTGAGATGTCGTCCGCAAGTTTTTGCTGTTGCGCCCCGGCCAAGATCGAGCGGTATGACAGATTAAGTTCGCGGGCAGGGAGGTCGTCAACCTTGCCTCCTGCCACAAGTGGGGCCTTTACCTTCTTCAGCGCGGCGATCGCCATATCTTGCAGTCGCCGGAACTTGATTGCGGGGTCCGTTATGGCCACAAGGTCCGCCTCTTCTTTGGCAAGCGCCCGCGCAAATTCAACTGTTGCTTTGTTGGCTTTGCTTATGTGATCGCCTCCAACAGCGTCATCAATGAATGAGTAAACAAAGCCTCTTAAAGAGAGTGTTGACGCCGCAATGTCCCCTGAGACTTCATCGCCACCAGCAACAGACTTACCCAATTGTTCAGCCGCCTTGCCCTTTCTGCCTCCAGATAGATACGCCCTGCCCGCCCCGGCCATATTGCGGATTGCAAGGTCTATAAATGTCTCGCCCATCCCAATGTTGCCTGTCAGCTCAAAACGCTTGTTCTTTGGCATAAGGGGGTGAGCAGGCACGGGTATGTTCCTGCCTCCCAAATAGAGACGGTCGCTCCCGCCGAGATACTGTACAATCATCGGGTGAATTTGGTCTTTGGGCGCTCTGGTCGCAATTAAGTACAGGTCTGTTTCGGCAACACGAAAAAAGCTGGCCACGTTGTTACTAGCCCTTACGATCTCTTTAGCGTACTTATCTCCGATAAGGCTGATTCTCTGCCTAAATATCGGGAAAAGTTCGGTAAAAAATTTAGTCTGAGCGCCCGCCCAAGCTAGCATATTTGAGGCTTGCGACAAAAAACTGTTCTGCGTTGAAATGCCTAAGACAGCCGCCATCCGCCCTTTGTTCAATTCCGGTAAAGCGGACCAAACCAATGTCGTTATCTCCCCTTCAAGAAGGGCTTTGAGAAACTCTTGATCGCTCAACTTGGCAAGCTCTTTGCCCCCAAGAGATCTTAGCTTGGCAGCCTCTTTAGTCAGGGGGTTAGCCATCACACCGGCAACATCGTCAGACACATTCAATGCTCTTGCGAGTGAGTTCTGCCCCTCGACCGTCCGAAGAATGCCCAGAGCCTCATGCAGGCGGGTCATGTGTCCATACATAATATCAGATACTGTTCGTAGGGCCGCTTCCGATACGGGCCGACGCAAACCGCCAACAGGGTCGTTTGCGGCTGCGAGCAGTTTGACATCGGCGTCAATGTTTTTAACTGTGTCTTCAGCGCGGAGTAAGCCCTTTTCAGCCCTTGCAATCTCGATATTTACAGATTTCATTAGGCGTTGAAATTCATTGCTGTCATCGGTCATGGTCAAAAGAGTGCGTAGTTGATCCATGATCTCTGATTCGGAAATGCCCTGTGTTCCGATGACCCGAATGTGGTTTTTTATCTGGCCCGCAATGTCTGACTGCTCTGCGAGTGATTCGTTTATGCGGGCGATAAGAGCGGCCTCCCGCGTAGCGACAGCGGTCTTCATGTCGTTCAAAACAAAATCTTCGAGCTTCTTCATGAATTTAGCGCGTGCCCCGTTAAACTTGGGGTCACTTCGCTTGAGGCCGCTGTAGAGATCGTCCATCTCATCCAGAAGATCTCCGGCTTTGATGTTCTTTTGTTTGAGAATGTCGTCAAACTCACCTGACCTCAGCATCCTAGCAAACTGCTCTCTGCCCGCCTCCAAAGACGCCGCTCGTTCTGCTTTCGACGCGTCAGCGGGCTTGGGGCCTGTGAGCGCGTCAAGCGCACGAACGTGCTCTAGCTCATCTTGGGCCTGTAGCATCTTGAGCCTTGCCGCTTGAAGCTGTTCTTCAAACAGATCGAGCTTCTCACGGTTCGCCTTGATCGTCTGCCGCACTGCCCCGAGTATTGCTCTATCGCGGTCTAGGCCCGCCTCCATTGCGCGAGCAGCTTGCAGGTTGGCCACGGCTTCTTGTTCGGTCTTCTGCAATTGTTGAGCACGATATTGCAGCCTAGCCACTGCTTCACGAAAAGCAGACTTTTCGCCCGTTTTGCTTTTTGACGCCAACACCTGAAGGTCCGCAAGGGTGTCTCGTATAATTGCGTCTTGAGAGGGGCGTAAGTCTGCATTGATGCCCGTTTCTTTGCGTAGAATCTTCTCGGCTTCTACGGGGTCGATAAACCCATCGGCATCACGGGAGTCATCTATTTTCTTAATGACTTTTCCTAGTGCGTTATACTGCGTGTTTTCCCCGCTGAGGGGTCGGACGTTCGTCACCGAAGTCATCGTCCGGGCCTTACTGCCTAGAGCGACCGTGCCCTTGACCGCCTTAATAGCGTAGGGGAGAAAGGATATGGGGTTTAAGTCAAACGGCGTTAACATAAACAAGAAGAAGAGCGAGCCGGAGCTGAGATTTGCCCAAAATGGCTTCTCGTATCCGGCTTGACCCCCCATTATTTCGCCCCACTCGACTAGCAGGCGACCACTGTTGTCGATTCCTGTAGACACCTCCAGAGCCAGCCTTGGGTCGTACCAAAGCTCAGGGATACGACCGCGAATCCATTCTGCCCGATGCTGTCGTTTTTCCGGGGTGTCGGCGGGGCCGAACTCTCGGAGGTAGTCTTTCCGAGCGAGATGGAATGCCGCGCCTAAAACCTCGCTTGTGGAGAATCTAATAAACGAGTCAGCGCCGCGTACGAAACCCGAGTTTGCTAAGTTGTACATGACTTTAGCGTCTACAGGCCTGCCTGCGATAAGAGCCACGGTCGCCGCGCCCTCCGTCAAAAACTCCAGCCCTCCGGGTCGGAACGCCTCTGAAACAACCTGAACCTCTTTCCCGTCATCGTCGGTTACGGTTTTGACAAACTCGCCTGCCGCCTGCCTTTCATTGATAAACAAATACAGGATCGGAGCAAGCGCGGGTATTTTTTGGCCAAGCCATCCACTAGGCGTTTTACCGTCTAAGTGTTTTTCGGCTTCAGTATCGTCAGGCATGTAGACGAATTGATCGGTCTTCTTGACGATACGCGCAATGTCTTCATCTGCTTTTTTCCGCGCTTCTTTGCGAATCTCTCTAATATCCCTCTCGGGGTCACTGGCGTATCCTGTTCGGATATAAAAGCTAACGAGGTTGCTTTTAGTGCTAGGCAGGTCGATCCCACCTTCAATTCGTCCCGTTGGGTCGTCATACAAAGGGACAAAGATGTTAGCAGCGTAAGCGGTCTTCTCCGCCCCCGGCTTGCCTACGATGCTGCTGTTCCGGTAACGAAACAGGTCTATCTTATTATCTTCGAGGACTTCATGAGTAGTGTAATACTCATGTTCACCGAGCTTGCCCCTGTTGAGCACTTTGCCCTTGCTGCCGAATGCCCTCTCTTCGTGTGCCGCTTGTTCTTCTGCACTCGCAAGAGACCGTTGCCGCATTTCCTCTGCGATGTACCCCCAAACGGGGTCGTCAGGGATTTGATCTAGAAGTGCGCGATGCTCAAGTTGTTTTCTAGTGTTTAACGCTGGGTCGTCAGCAGTATCTGCTATTACAACGCCGTCTCTAATCGCGACTTTTCTAGGTTGCTCCGGAGGGGCGGCAATAGCGGCCTGTCTGCCTGTGTCTACAAATGAGTTGGCGTCCTTTACGAAGTTAATTTCGAGGTCGCGGGGGTCAGTATAGCTTTTCCCAAAGGCACGTTTTGCCATAATGTTGAGAGCAGCAAACTCGGGGTCCGTCAAAACAGGGGCTATTTCATACGGGTCGGTGCCCTCAGCGATGTCCTCTTCATACGACATGATGCGCTGCACCAAGGAGTTGTTAGCCTTCGCCCTGTTTGCGGCGTTGACCTCCATTCCTTGCGAGGTGAGCATTGAATCAAGCGCTTCGATTTGCAGGTTTACTTCAGAGTCGCCCTCTCGCATTGTCGCGGCAATCTCAGGCTGATCCGCAAAAGCAGCATAGCGGGCCTCTTGTTCTTTTTGTGCCGCCTCTGCCTTTCGTTGCAGAGCCTGTGCAGCAAAGCCATCCGGGTTCGCTGTGGCAGCTTGAATCGCATCATCGAGGGCAAGCTCGTCTGCGGAAAGCCCCTGATTGTCGTCAGCCATAAGTACCCCTACACGTCGTTCAGTTTCGCATGAATAGGTATAACCGTTAAGTTGGCTTTGTTGTATTCTACCGATACACTTGTGATCCACAAGTTGTAGGATAGCCGGATGCGGACTTCGGCCACATCGGTAAGAGGCGCTAAATCGTCGGCTGAAATAACAGTTCTAATGGAGATGTCTTGATTCGTTTTGTTGTCAAAAGAATTGGTAACTGTCCGGCTTTCTAGTAAAGGACTTCCTTTTAAGGCTGCCGTTTCATAGTTAATTGTAACGCGAGGTGAAACCGCACGGGCGGTTCGTTCAATAACCTTGTCATCGCCCGCGCTATCCACCAAAACTATGGATGCGACAACAAAATCCCTATCTTCGCAAGGGAAATTCAAAATAGCGTCCTGCGTGTCCACTATAAATCTTTGAATGTTCACGTTCGCCAAAACAAGCAATGCGGCGATGTTATCGCTGGCCCTACTAGTAGGTAATCCGAACCCAAAAACGTCTGGAGTTGTAATTTCATCTGACATGCCCAAGGCAAAAGGTGTTGACTGGGTATGAGTAAGAATATCCTGCGTGATATTTGTCGGGGTAAGTTTACCTGTAGTCGAGCCAAAGGGCACGCTTCTCATGACTGAAAAGAGGTTTTGGTTGGGATCGTCTGCTTTTGCGGCAGTCAATTCCGCGTAGGTAGTGTCGTCACGGTGAATTAAGCGGGGGAGATGGTTGTGCCTCAGCGCCCCGACAGACAAATCCTCCACCGTTAACTTGTTCAGTCCGGAAGTTGCGCCGATAAACTCTTCAAAGCGGACGTTTAAGGGATCAGCAGAAAAGTCAGCGTTTGTGGGCAGGTAGGGGTAGACTATAGGCATTACCGCAACATCTCCAAAGCGAACATCTCATAACCTGTCAAAAACGTCGCGGAGTTGGACGCGGACTGACGCATCCTTCCCTTGATGTTCATGACGGCAAGTTCAAGCACATGTACGCCGGGAGATAGTTCTACAACGGCGTCTACGCATACAGGTAGTTGCGCTCCCGATAAACCACCCCCGCATTGAGGCACAGAAAGGTCATTCTTGGAGCTAGGGATTAGCCTTGCGCCGCGCTGCTGGTAGCCCATGTAAAAGTCAGTGTCCGTGTCACCAGAACCGAGTAGGGAATCGTAGATAATCACCCCGTCCAACATCAGGGCCACATTGTAACCGAAGCCTTTTTGAAAAAATGAAGGCTTGCCCTCTGAGGCGGTAATTTGAGCAGAAGCGCAAAGCCAAGTTGTTCCCCCGGTGGCTTCAAACTTCATTTTCAGGCCGTCAACATTGTATGTCTGCCAGCCTTCCGCCGCGCTAATTTTACCCCGTGACCAGTGTGTCTGGTTAATGTAATCCGTAGGGTTTGGCACTAAAGACGGGGCCGACCGATGCAGTACGAAGGCGGCGTCGGCTGCAAGCTGTCCTCGCGTAATAACGGGGATGTCAGTGTTGATGTTGTGCTCATCAATACTGCCTGAAACCTCGTCAATCACGCCGTGAAAATTCTCGTTCAACGCCTCATTGTCTGCGGCATATCCGGTCTGAATGTCATGTTTAGGGTAACGCCAGCCCATGTCTACCCCTGTAGTTGTGCGCCGCCGAAGAAGCGCGGAGATTCGTCGAAAGAAATGCCCATGAACTCCCAGAATCCTGAGCCGCTAATTCTAAACTTGTAGGTCTCTGAAGACGGAAGGTAGATTTGCGCTCGGGTCCAATAAGGCCGTCGATCCCGAAACTCTTGATTCGATTCCCCAAGAACCGTTTCGCCCCAGAAGGCTGTGTCACCAATTGTGGAGTACCGCTTGGACTCAAGTGTTTCTATGACACGCTCTGACCAATCACGCATAACCTCTACTTTAACGGTGTCTTTCTCACTCTCCCTGAACCAAAGATAGACGTGATGATTGCTCTTCTTCGCCATAGATTGCGGAGCCTGAAGCCATGAAGTCTCAATGACGGCAGAACGATCATCTAAAATCGCGGCGAGAGGGGCGTCTGAGCGATTGCCCATGCGATCTAGGACGTACACCCCATTGTGCCCGGAGTCGTTCGCCACAGCGCCCGCTATAAGCATCTGAGAGCGGTGGTCCTGTGTAACGCAGACATCCCTTGGTAGCACATCGTTGCGAGTGCGCCAGCCGGACCCATCATAGACTACACATAGGTTGTTTTCTTGTGAACCATCAATTGAGACCCAGCAACGATATTCGCCCGTCTCAATGTCCAGCGCCGATACGGCTTGCGACAAACGAGACTTGGTAAACCGTTTAAACAACCGGTTTAAGCTAGAAGACGCCTTGGCGACGGATTGGCCGTCGTAAGTGAAGAAGCCCATAGAACTCAACCAAATAACAGAACCGTCCGGCAGCGTCTGAATCGAGTTGGGGCCAGAGCAGCCAACTTCGTGAGAAACTGGGGAAGGTTGGAAGGCCATCCCGTCAGATGATGCTTGGATAAGAAAGGTGCTCAATTCACTAAACGCTAACAGTCCGGCCTGACTGCGCCACAAGCCGGTAATCTGTCCCCCGGTCGAATCGGGGCGAATCACCGCGTTGCGCTCAAAAGTTCCCCACTGGCCCGGACGTGAGTATTGAATTTTACTCTCGTCGTTGACCATGTTGGCAACAAACAGTCGTCCGAAGGCAACCCTGCAAATCCGAAACAGAGGAACAGGTGCGATCTCAACTGCCTCTACACCGAGGAAAGAGTCGGGGATGTTGTCCGGAAGAACCGTCGTCACATTGTCAGGCAGCGTGCCAAACCCGCTAAAGGTCGGAGAGGTATCGAGGGGCAAGCTGAAGTATTTAGCCGTACCAGAGTTAATGAGGTCTTTAGTTCGATACATCAACCGCCCGATACAGTGGTCGGGGCCGCGAGGAATGCCCGCCCAAGCAATCTGAACCCGAAGATGGTCTACATTGACTCCGTGTAGCTCGGTTTGTAGGTCAGATGAACCGTAGAAGACAAAAGGAACTCTGTAATCAAGCCGGGTTTCGGCTCCTTGCCTGTCAATAGTAACGGGATCACTAGGCTCCGAAAGGGCGGACAGGTTTCCAAACTTATCAACAAACTGAACGCGGCAGCGCCATTCTCCAGAATCCAGCATACCTGCGGAATACTTTGCGTCCTCCACATCAGTTACATAGGGGTTCGTGGTGCCTATTCTGCACTTCCCAAAACCGTGCGTCATGCCTGACTCGTTGTCTTCAGGAGCGCCCATGTACAGACCAGAATGGGCGTAATTGGTGTTGTTTACGCCTTTTGTTGCATCCGAAACGCGGGTGCCTGAAGTAGCCCCTAGATTCTTTGCTCCTGCATTTGTGCTCCCCGGTCCTCGGCCCATCGGAGTAGTCGGAATCTCGGTAAAGCCAAGAGGGGCAATCGTGTGGCCGTCATAAAAAAACGAACGACCTTCTTGAGGTACGATGACGATACCGTTTCCGGTGTTCTCGAACTGCGTGGGAAACCGGGGCGATGTGTCGTCGTAGAGCGAGTACCGCAGCCCGTGGATCCCTGCCGTGGGAGACAGGATTTTGCGCCAGTTGCGCTTCCAGCCTCGAAACTCCCAAAGCTCATCCCCGGTGTGCAGAAGAAGGATGCTTCGTTCGGTATTGTGCAGGTGAGCGTGAAAAATGCCGTGCTGCGTTTTGCCGTAAATTGGGTAGTTGTTGTCGATGCCTCGACCCGACAAATCGGCATTGTCTGTCGAAGGAGGCTGGGTCCCCGGAGCAATAGTGCTGGTTTGTAGGTTAAGCTCCGTTTTAAGGGGAACGTATGTGGCAGGCCCGATAATAGAGCGCAGCGTCCCTTCTTGCGTGGGACGCATGTTCAAAATCTCTTGGGCAATCTCATTCGATAGAATCAGAGAGCCTGCCTGATGGCGGAGAAAGATTGGACCTTGGCCTTTTTCGTTTTTTAAATTGGCCATGATCTAGCTCTTTTTCTTGGGACGCCCCACGCTAGGAGAAGCGGGACGACCAATCAGCTTTAGCTGTCCCCACCGCTCGGTTCCCGGAGCGACTGTTTCAGGCGCAAATCCAGAGGACATTAGTAGGCCCTCAACCCTTGCGCCATTGTAAGTTACGCCAACAACTACGCCTTGGAATGTCTTCCCGCCGTTGTTAATCCACTCGTAAATTCCACCACAAATAAGTGGCGTTTCTCCCTTAGCCATCGACTACTCCTCCCAGATCATCTGTTGTCAGGCGGCGGTTCCACCGCCTATTGCGCCGGACGCCTGTCGCCCGTGTCATTGTTCGTAACACAGGAACAGCAGGAGGTCGAAGGTCACCGTATCTTTTGGACAAGGTTAGCAGGGATTCCATATACTTCGCGTTGCTTACTTGCGACATAGAAGGGTTACCCATGTTCTCATACAAGTAGACCATTGCACGCTCGATGAGGACATTGATGGCTTCAGCGTGAATAAGCGGAGTGTCAGTATCGGCGACCAACTCTTGTGGCCTCACAACGGCCCTAACTTCGACAGGATACCGCTTGTCAGGCTTAGGGTAAAACTGCATTGACTGATAACCGTGAATATCACGCAACCGGCGGCTGTAGTCTGGGATAATCTCCCCTCGATCGATCCACAAGCCAGCGTTTGTGCTTTCGGCGCGGGTCTCTGCCAACAGGTAAAAGTCTTCCGCCGCATCAAGTTGAGACTTTTGCAGGCCGCTTGCCCTGTTGGTCATCTCACCGTATTGAGTCAAGTTGGTAGAGGTTCGCTTGCGGTAAATCCTGATATACAGCCCGCTTTGGTTTAAAGACTGACGGCTGTAGCTGGAGGCTCCGATGATTGAGTTTAGGTATCCAAGCGCGTAAGTGATGTTCGGCAGGGAAATCCTGACACCCGGCGTTATGGCTTTGGGTGATACTGATACCGTGACTGAATTTGAGGCGGGCGATGCCGGAGATTCAAATCGAGGCTCCCGGAACCTGTTTGCGGACGCATTGTCCAAGCCAGTTCCTGACGACGGGAAGGTCGTGGTGTTTGTAATGGACAGGGGCTGGGCGAATCCGTCCCACATGCCAAGGCCGGGAAGTTGGTACTCAACGTCGCGTTTGCCCCAAGTGTAAGTCACCTTGTATTCAAACGTGCCGGGAGGTTCTGGGCCAAGCCATGAGATGTCGTCGCTCTCAAGCTCCCTTTGATTGGGAAGGTCGGCCACAGGTGCAACGCTTGGACCTTGAAGATGGAGGTGGTTACGACGGAAGATAACCCGAGGGATGCCCGAGGTTACTTGGCTAGGAGGCCCGTCGAGTTGGTAGTTTTCAGCCTCTCGCTGACCAAACACGTCGAGAGGGTAGTTGATGTCCTCATCTCGAAGGCGGGCGGATTTGAGTTCAATCAAATCATCAGGTAGCGGGTAGGCTTCTGTAAAGATGCGGTACTTAAAATCACCGTTGCCGTAAGTCCCAATGTCCCACGGCGTAACGAGAGTAAAGTAGTAATAGTTGTCGGAAGCATTCTTCCAGACAGACCGGATTTGATTCCGAAGTTTTGTGCCATCGGTGGTTGTTATTTCAATCATGCGACCGTCCCAAGAACGATCGTGCTTCCAAGCGTTAAAGCCAGAAGGGTTTGCCGCCTGCGTCACTGAGGTGTACGTTGTACGCCATGTCCACGGATCGCGTGTCGTGGGGCTTCCGGGCAACGTATTGGCCCCGGCGAGGCGAACAGTGTCAGTGAAGGCGTTGCCCGCACCATCTGTAACGCCGCCTAAAGAGGTAACATCCGGCTCTGTAGCCAGATGCACCTTGGACTCAAAAAAGAGAAACGGAGCTTCCAAGGCCAACTGATTGTAGGCCCTGTTAATGAAGTTGTTGACACGCGATGCCGCTTCAGGGGACTGGGTAGGTGCCCAATCCGCCTGAGCGAACATCGCCGTCCGAATCTCTTTGAGATTCATCTGCTACTAAAGACCACAGTCGATGTACACTTCGCCGGTGCCCGACGTAGCAATCGTAGTGCCAGTGTTGTGTCCGATTACGCACGCTGCGCCGATTCCGCTAGACGCAAACGGAAGAGCGCAACCAGCAATCGAGCTAACGTCTGCACCACCGGGAGTGATTCCGACGTTTGTAGTCAATGCCGCGCCTGTGCCTGCTAGGATTGTTCCAAAGCCGCGAGCTAGGACAAAGCCGTAAGATCCACTTGCGATGGCATGTTGGGCAACGCCCACACACCGAGCGCGTGTTTCCTTAATACTTACTCCAGATTCCGTAGTAAGCATAACTTCGTAGTTGCTCGTCGCGTCCTTGAACATGCAGATGCGGCCCTCTGATAGGGCCTCACCGGCTTTGACATAGACCCAAGACTGATTGCCTTGATCGCCGTCAGGAACGGTGAGAACAAAGCCCAGAGGAGCCTGTTGGTCAGTAGTAACAGTGGTGGCGGAAATGCCAGATGCTGTGAAACCCATGAGATCCTCCTTATGGGGTGCCTGCGCCGGTGACGACGAAGTTGGAACGAAGCTGCGTGGTGTGAATGCCCATCATGAGCACCAACTCGTAGCGGAAGATGTCTTGGTCGGGGATACGGAACGGTCCACGGAGAGCGAAGTCGCCCTTCGTTTCACGATTCGCATCATGGCCAAGAGTGAACAGGTGCCAAGTTGGAGTCTTGAGACCGTAGATAATGCCGTCTTGTGCAGCGGTGCTGAACAACTTGGTGACGCCATCGGCGGCAACAGCGGAGGTGTCGATTGCATCATCGAGGTAGAAGTCAGCTTCGAGGAACTTCACACCCTGACGAACCAGAGGTGGAGCCTTGTCGCCTTCGACCTTGACCACGCGGACTTGATCGTCCAAGTCATCGATGTAGTTGAGGTAAGAAGCCTCGTCACCAATCATCAGGTCAACCGGACCCATAGTCTTGCCTTGGCGCGATGCGGCAAAGTAAGCCTTACGCATTTGGCTACGACCGTTGACAGCGAACGAGCCGATGTCTTCGTACTGGTTGCCCCAGCCGGAGATGCCGCCCGCAGCGCCTGAGCAAAGAAGCCCGTGAACTGTGTTCGTTTGCGTGGAAACTTGTTGCAGGATGCCGTCGCGGGCGGTGCCGTCGGGGTTGAACTGTGCGTTGCCGTTCAGCGTGCAGAAGCCGCCGACGCCCTCGCCGTTACCAGTACCAAGCTGCTTCGAGATGCGCTCGTGGAAGTCGGACAGTGCCAACTCTGGGTAGTGCTGGAGGATTCGTGCGAGGTCCATCTCGCCGTTGGCCTCAGCCAAGTCCTTGCCGGGAACGTCGAACGCATAGATGAGGCGCGGTGCAACCACGTTTCCTCGGTGCGCGTTTTGTGTACGGCCACCAGCGATGACTTCAGAGCCGGTGTTGACTTGCGTCACAGTACCGGGGCCGTCAGTCACGACAGCAAACTCTCGCTTTGGACCCTTGAGGGCATCGCGAGAGAGGTTACCGCCAAGCATCACTTTCTCCATCAGAGGGTGAAACTTGACGAACAATTCACTATAGGACGGCATCAACTCATTGAGCGCCGTCGCTAGAACGTCAGGTGAAATAGCCATTAGGCTCTCCTTTTAGTTTTGTTCAGGGCATTACGCGCAACTTGTGATCTCCAGTCCGACAAGGACATTGCACCAGTTTCCGGCATGGAGCTTTGCTCCGGTGGACGAGTTGGGGTCGTCGCACCTGCCGTAATCTCAGCGCCCGGTCGAGGCTCCGGCGTCTTCATCCTAGTTTCACGAGCAAACCGCAAAGCGTAGGAATCTGGAACGCCGTCTTTTTTAGCCTCTTTCGCAACAGAGAGAACTGACGTTGGAAGGCGCGAGGCTTCCGCTGCTGTCTCTATGTCCCAGCCCTCTTCGAGCAGGTCCGCAAAGGTTTCTTTAAGACTTTCGTCGTTAAAAATGTCCGCGTGCTTCTCCCTGAATTGCTCCGCGTAAGTCTGCGCTTCTTGTTGAACCATCTTGTTGATGTTGTCCAAAACGGTTCGATATTCGTTTGTCACCGCCTCATGTTGAGCGTTTAGTTCGGTATACTTCCCTTCCCACTCTTGGGAAGCGGTACGAAACTCCGCAACGCGGGGGTCTTCCTGCCCCGAGGTGATGGCCTCGTAGAGGCTTTTTGTGTATTGGTTGCTCTGCTCGATCTTAGCGGCGCGTTCATCCGCAAGACGAGTGTAGTGAGTCTTAAAGCCGTCCGCCCAACCATGTACAGGCTCAGGAAGCGCATCATTTGTGCCGTCCCAATCATCCCACTTAAACTCATCCACGGAAGGAAAAGAGACGGGGGCCTCGTCAGCCGGTTCCGTGTCGGCGGAGAGGGAGGACTCCGGAGCGGCAGGAGCCTCATCGGAAACGGTATCAACCGGAGCCGCTTCTACAGGGGTTTCGACTGCCTCGGATACAGGGGCTTCGGCCCCCGCCTCAAGACTTTCTTCTTCACTCATCTCTCCCTCCCTTGTCTTTCGGCATCATTTTGTTCGCCACTAAAACAGTCATTCGACGCATCTTGGAGTGCGGATGTTCGTTCTTGTGGGGTGCGCCCATGCCGGGGGGCAAAATGTCAGAGAGGGCGGACATCAAGTCGTCCCCTTCCTCATCCTCTGGACCCATGTCTTCTTCGTACTCGACATCGCCGTCAGAGGGCTGCTTCATCACCAAATCGTACCCGCACTCATCCAGCAATTCTTTAAGCTCGCCCGGTTCTTGCGGGGGGCTTTCGTTCAGCTTCTCAATGAGTTTTTGCATTGCGGGCATGTGTACCTCGTAAAGCCTTTAGTGAACAAAAATTTTCTTGTCAACTAAACCGGCCTTTTTAGCCTTTTCTTTTCGCCGCTCACGACGTTTATGCTCTAGACTATTGTAACCAGATTGCTTTGCTTTGGCTTCCGCCTTAGCGTAAGCCTTGTCGCGATGGTCACGCCATGCGTTAGAATCCGACGAAACGATGGCACAATCAGGGTTGTCGCGCTGATATTGACGCCATTCTGAACCAGACTCAAAACTTCGGCCCACCTGCCCCACAACCAAGGGCTTAGAGGGCATGGGTCCGACTAGAGCTACTTCTGTGATGACCGTAGACATCAAAGCCCCGCATTCGGGGCAAGTCGTTTTGCCGTGCTCTGCAAGTGGAACGTAAATATCGGGAAAGTAACCGCAACCATCGGGACATTTAAAGTCGTACATAGGCATTAGTAACCCTTCTTTTTGTAACCGCCCTTCGGTCCCACTTTGCCCTTCTTCTTCATGTTATTGGCCGCAGCGTAAGCCTGCTTTGACCCCATGCCTTCTTTGATGAGCTTTTTGGTCTTGGCCCTCACAGCATCTTTGAACATTTAGTCTCCCACTTCTTCTTGCGTCATCTCATGAGCTTCGTCGAATGACATGCCGTTCATCATAAGCTCACGCATTCTCTTAATGTGCTCGGGAGAATGATGCTCTGCGTGCTCGTCCAGCATCTTTTCCTGTTTTTCAGTGAGGCTGTTTTTGCCTCCTGACATAGTTTTACGGGCGACCTCTTTTGTGTCAGGCATCTGCATTTTTCTTGTCCTTCTTTTTTTGGACCAAGGGCGCGACAATGCGGAGAATAGACCCCACAATGTCGAGCACTTTCTTGACCGGAAATCTCATTACTTTTTGCCGCCCTTCGCGGGAGGAGCCTTCGGTGCTTTCCCGCCCTTGTAAACGGCTCCGCGAGCTGATGGAGCGCCTTTCGATGCGGCTTGTTGTTTTGGATTGAGTTTCGCCCGAACAGTTTCGACCCCTGGGGTAGCTGCTCTGCCTTTCTTTGTTCGGGGTCGAGGTGATTCTGCACCCGCTTTTGTCTTGGGCACCTTGGTTGGCTGTCGGCCAGTACCCTTCGGGCCGCGCCTTGGATACCGAATCTGGCCCGTTTTTCTATCGAACAAAATTTTGCTTGGAATCGCTTGTTGCTCTTGAGGAATGCCCTCCTCGCCAGCTTTTCGGTAACTTCTTGCTGCGGCAATCGCCTGCTCTTGACTCATGCCGTGCTCTTGAAGGCGGCGAATAATAGCCTCAAAACGAGGACTTTCTGTTTCACCGTGGTGAACCATTCGGGCAAGCTCTTCGATTTCATCAGTAATGTCAACTGAATCCTCTTCAACCTCTTCCGGCATCTCGTCTGCGGCAGCGTAGCCGCCTGTAATTTTGTCCATCACGCTCTTAGCAACGCTGCGTACATCGGGAAGACCAACGGCCATTTGTAACTCCTAGTTAGTGGGCAGTCCGGGACCGCCTGCGGGTAAAGGTATTTGAGGTGGTTCCTGTGTACCCGGAGGTAACGCGCCTGTAACCACGTTGTCAACAGTGGGCGGTTGCATTGCAGAAGGTGGCGCTCCCGGCATCATCGGTGGAGCAGCGCCTGCTGCGGGTGCCGGTGTCGGCGGTGGTCCGTCAGAAAGAACATCACGCATGTCCAGCAGGTCAAGAAGTTTGACGACCAGTTTGCCCTTATCGACATTCGGTGCTTGGGCCAAAATTGGCAAGTATTGTTGGAACTTCTGTAGTTGGATGATCTTGTGATTCTCGGTCGGTGAGTATGGCAGCGCGTCATAGTCAAAGTCGAGCGGCTGCTCATTTGGGTCACGCTCGGGGCGCAGGCGTAGCGTCTCTCGGCTAACGTCGAGCACTTCCTGACTTCCGGTCAAGCGTACCGGCAGCTTCGTGTTCGGGTCAAGATACTCTTCATACAGCCCGATGATGCGCTCTGATACTTCCTTCACAACATCTTCAATCTGCTTTATTCTTCGTCCGTTTCTTGTTCGGGTCGCAGTGTCGGCAAGCGCGACCTCCGTAGCAACGTCCGCCACGCCCACAACCCCCCGACTATACTGAGGGATGCCGAGGATAAACTCAATGACCTGATTGCAGCGATTCCGCATGTCCCCGAACGTCGGAGAAAATGCAGGTACGGGGGTAGATCCGATGATGTCGCGCAATGGGGCATTCGCTTTTCCTTGGATTGAAATCATGGTTCCCGGCTGATTCGCGTCAGCCAGCGCCGTCATGATGTCCTCGGGGTTGTCGGCTAGCGCGGTGTTGACCAGCATGACCGGGGTCGAGGTGTGCGCGTGCCATAGCTCAAGCGTATCAATCTCATTCAAACGCTCTTGCAGGGACTGGACCAACTTGACATCAGACAGGCCCGCTAAGTCGGTCATGTTCTCATTGAAAGTCAGCATTACGAACGGGTTGCGGATGTAGCGGTACGGAAGCTCGCCCTCAAACAAAGGCTCTTCTACATCTTCTAGGTAGTGGTAATACTTGCCGTCGCCTTGAAAGTCGTACACCTCATACACCGTGACCCACTTATACACGTCACGAGAAGCCTCGTTCAAGTGATTCTTTTCCCGAACAGTGTCCCGGAGGAAAGTAGGGAACCCGCCAAACTTAGCCTTGTCCGCTACTTTTGTGTTGTACATCGCGCCTTTTCTGCCCCGCTTCTTTGTGCGAGACTTAAACTCAGCTTGAGTGAGAACAGTCACCTCGATCAAGTAGCGAATGTCGTCAAACCTTGCGGCGGACATGTCGAAAAAAACGTAACGAGGGTCTACCGCAAACGCCTCGGCGGTATTCTTGCGGAAGTTCCAAATGACTTTCATCAAGGCGCGTCCGCAAATGGCGGTGTTAGTCGCCGTTTTCCATAGCAGCGAGTGAAGCCTGTTTCTCTTGAAGGTGTCGTTAATCAAGGCCTCGCGAAAACGTGCGGCAGGACGCATCTTCTCGCTACGAGCAGTAACCGTAACTTGCGGATTCTGAGGGCAGACATTGGCAATCATCGTGTCAATAAAAGCGTAGGGGTAGTTCGTCTCAAAGTTGACATCTTCCCCCGCGCCCGTACCGACAGGCCCAGAGCCGCTAGGTTGTTCGTTGCCCTGACTCCAATACTCTGACATGTACCACGAGCGCCAACGGTCCCAGTCGCGGCGCTCATGTCTTGATTTTGATTTATGGGTACGGATAATACCCTGAATCTGTTTGCCGCTAAGGCTCATTGTTTCTCCCTATTCATCTTCTTTTGCGATAGTGGCCTGTGGATCTGGCGACATAGGCGTTACCCTACTGCCCGTCTGTCCCAAGAACATAGAGCTTCGCGTTCCACCCGGAGTTCCCGCACCGGAGGAAACATTAGCGCCGGTTCCGCCGCGTCCGGTCATGCCTTGTATCGTTTCCCGCGTGACTTGGTTGAGGCGCTGCTCTCCTTGCTTGGTCCCGTAGTCACGGGCGGCGGATTGAACAGCGAGGGCGCGAAGGGCGTTGACATTGTCAATAACGCCTGTGGTTTTGTTAACAAAACCGTTGTCACGAGCATAGGTTTGAAACTGTGGAGTGTCAGTAAACTGGCCTGCCGCACCGGGGTTTTTAGCAAGCTCTTGGTACAATCGAGTACGCTCAGTCATAAGATTTTGCTGCTGTTGAATCTCAAACGCAGGGATATTGCCCATTGCTATCTCACGAGCAGCCTCGTCGATGGTCCCGACAAAGTTGGAGTTACCTGTTCGTTCTCGCAAAAACTCTTGTGTGGCCTCAGCAAACTTAGGGGTGCTGATTGCAAGTTTATTAGCGACTTGATTGCGTCGATCGATAAGGGCGCTGTAGGATAGGTTGTTTGGATCGATCTCACCCGTATCTCTATTGAGGCCGTACTTAATGACTAACTGCTCATCCGCTGGGCTAAGAGTGTTGTCGATACCTAAATCTGAAATTAGATTCTCGTCTTTCTCGGCAGCCTGAATGAGAATTTCAAGCTGACCGTAAAACTGCGCCATCTCGATAGAGTCTTTAGATGGGCCAGCTTCTATGTCATCAAAATTCAGCAACTCTCCGTTTTCGTCAAAGATTTCATGCTGAAATTTACGGGCAGTTTCCCTCAACTTATTGCGAAAAGCTGTAAGCTCTTCTACAGTTCTTAGGGGGTTGCCGCCTGTACGGATGATATTGGCAACGTCTTTGTTGTTTAGCCCGCTACTGATAACGCCTTTGCCAAGCTGCCCTACTGTCTTGAGGGCCAAGTCCTCCACACGGACATCAAGGGGCTTACCTGCGTTTTTTGTCCCCGTCGCAATCCCTTTGAGCTTGTCTAGGGTTTCGTTAAACCTGTCAAGCTCCTCAAGTTGCCGTTTTTGTTGAGCAGAGTAGGCGGTAGTCAATTGACTCGCCTCGTAGGTCGCGCGCTTGTAGGCTTCGTCCGCCATGTCTTTTGCAAGTGAGGCTGCTTGCTCTTGCGCTTTGTAAGTTCCGGTTGTTGTGGGGTCTGGCAAATCTTCGAGGCGGCCCAAGAGCGCGTCTCGTCTAGCTTCGGCAGCGTCAAACCGGCTCTTTTGCCTAGCTGTCAGGCCGGATTGGATGCCCCTAATGTCGGGAAGGGGTGCTCCTCTAAAGCCTGCGGTACGGTACAAAAAGTCTCTTGCGCCTCGAACGCCCGGTTGAACGGCACGCTCGTAACGAGTAAGCTCTTGGTCCTGAAGCTCGCGAAGTCGTGCCGACATTAGTTCGTCTTGAATCTGAGACGGAGTGACCCCCAAGTCGCTATAAATGCGGGCTAGCGCCATGTCTTCATTTTCTGCCATAATGTCTCCTAAGTTGACCTACTACTTTTAGGCGCTACCTAAAGTAACCAAAGGGGTCATCATCTGGGTAGGTGTTAGTATCACCAGTGCCGGGAATCGTAGTAGCGGTCATATCCGTGTTGAACAGGTCAGCAAAGGGGCTTTCCGCGTCAGTGCCGGTATCCGTAGTGGTCACAGGGTCTTTGGTTTTTGTGTTCAACAAAGAATCAGAAATCAAGAGAGGCAGCGCGATTGTTACGGCCCTTTGGAGTCCCTCTTGCAGACCTGCGGCGAGTGGCCCCGGCCCGCTGGAGGGTACGCCCATAAAGCGCGAGTACGCGGTCTGGCCCCGGCGGCGAACATCCTCGGCTTGTGTGTCCGCTATCTGAGCGCCAAGTTGCGCCGTTCCTTCTTGAGCAGTGCCGAGGGCCTGCTTGTAAATGTCAGACAAGTCAGCTTCGTCAATGCCGCCGTACAGAGACGCTTGAGCTAAGGCGTTTCGCAGTCCTACCTCTGCCTGCTGGGCAAGTCGGCCAGCCTGCTCTTTGTAGTCGTCAAACTGAATCGTTGAATCACGGAAGGGGTTCTTCTTAAAGCGCTCGTACCCCTTGAGGGCCTCTGACTGCTGATACTCTTCAAGCGTCATGTCTTTGTCGCGGTAAATTTCCTGTTCTGCGGGCGACATGTTTTTAAACTTGAAAAAGTCAGATATTCCTTGAAAATCAATAAAGGGCGCAGTGTCTTCCGGGTCGCGCTGGCTTGGGTCCGGATTTTGAAACAGGTTTATGTCAGACATGTCTACCTCACTCGTCGTCAGTGGCCTTAAAGTAGATAACCTTCATTGACCGTGCTCGCACTCGGCTTTGCTTGACTCCTGAATGCTGAATCAGTCGCAGCGAGGCAGAGTGAAACCCCTTGCCTAGCGCCCCCTCTCCGGGCAGTGGAAGCCATTGGTGACCGCACCAAAAGCGACCTTTATACCTGTCTCTTAGAAAGTTGTAAGTTGTTTTATCTGTTCCGGTGGCCGGACTCCCGGTCGCCGCCAAAAACATGGTGCGACGAACTCTTCGGACATTGCAAAACTCATCTACCTCGCCCTCGGGTCCGAGCTTGTCTCCATCCACAAACAACCTAATGTGTGTTTCTTGGTCCTCATCGTCAGAATCATTGGTCCAGCAAACCTGCCAAGTCAAAAGCACGAACGCCCGGTATGGCAGGTAGAACTGAATGGACGCGCCGGGAATTGCTTTAAAAACATGCTTGTCGGCGGTGGTAGGAAAGGCAACTTTTGGAAATACACCGTTCGACCCCGGACTTGTATCAGAGGTATTTTTGTCAGAGAAAAAGTCCAGAGAGGCTGTGCCTGCGATCATGTCCGCGCCTGAGCACGCATACCTTTGAATGTAAATATAATCAATCTCGCGACCACCAATGTCAAAATTTTCCCCATCTAAAAAGCCGTTCATGACAGCCATAGACGAGTCCGGGATGCCATTTACAGGGTCGAGGGAGTAAAAATTGTCGTACACCTGCTCGCCAGAAGGAACCGCGCCATCCACGAAAGGCGTGTACGTTACCTTTGGCATCAGATGTCTCCTTGCAGTTTGGCCATTGCAACATCATCATCCATTTGCTGCTTGAGAGGCTCGTTTTCTAGCTTTCGTAGAGTCCCAAGACTTTTTTGCAATTTGTCTCTGCGTAGAGACTCAATAAGGCCCTGAAGGTTTGACATCGACATGACGCTTTGTTTCTGGCTTTTAGTCTCTGGCATTACTTCCTCCGACGATAGCGACTCCTGCGCCATTTCTTCTTTTTGCTGTCACCCTCAGCGGCTTTCTTTCTGTAACCTTCTACTTGGGTATATGTCATATCTCTAAACAAGACTACATTTTCCATACCTTCGGGCGCGTCTTTCTTGTACCTACGAGGGCACTGGCGAGCCGCTAGGCAGGCAATCTGTAACGCAGAGATTTTGTCCCAGTGGTGACGTTCACGACGTTTGCCCGTCTTGCCCGAGTGCAGCATCTCCGAAACGGCGCTTCGCTCTGTACGCTTGTCTTCTCGATACGAGCCTAGCTGACCAACCGTGTCTTCGTCCCGAAGGATTAGCTCATCCTTCAAGGCGTCCTGCAAGTACGACAGCATTACAGTGATTGACTTGGCGGTGGCGGCAACTCCGGGCTTATATGGCTTTTCGTAGTAGAGATTTGGATAACCAAGCTCTTCAAGTAAAGCCAGAGTAGCAACACCAACACCGTTACTCTCCACAGCCACAAGCGCATTGTTGTATTTCTTGCCAACCTCATTGATTTTCTTTGCGAATACCACTGGGTCAGTGATGCCTCCGTAGGCTGCAACTTGGGTCCATTCTCCATCGTACACCTTCAGTACCTGAAACGCGGCGTGGTCTCGGGCGGCATAGCCAGCAGGGTCAACGCCGATAGCATAAACGGCACCGCCTTCAGGCTTTTCATATTCCATGTAAGGGCCAGTCCAAGGAACCAGAAGGGCTTCTTGATGTTTCTTCAATAGCGTAGAGTGAAACACGGAGCCAACAGACGCAATCCAGCAGGTAACGTCGTCAAACGGGTAGTAAACGCGGAACAGGTCGGGGTTGCGTCGAATCTCCGCATCTGTATCAATCATCAGCCGTCGAAACTCTAGGTTGTCTTTCTCTAGCCCGAGATGGCCGTACTTATCGAGAAGGCGAATTTCTTCAAGCGTCAACTGTTGACCTCGTGGCCAAGGTCGGCGGTTAAGATGACCATCCCAGAACGGGAAGAACGCATACGCCCAACGGCCCCGACTCTGCTTGGCGTCACGGCAGTGGTCGCGCCACCACTCGGCGGAAGGCTCGTTCATCGGAGCAGGTGTTGACTCCAACAGGACTTGCGAGTGATCCCTGTTAATCATCGACGGATAAATCATCGAGAACTGATGACCGGCGTTGCGCCAGTACGGAAGCTCTGACCCATGAAAGCTGTCCGGCGACTGGCCAATACCAACCGCGCCTGACTCACCGGACAGGACGCGCATCTTGCCGCCGTGCTGAAAAGTCAACTGCCGAACCTCTCGGTTAGGAACGGTCGGGGCACGGACGGGTTCCGGCCATCGGCTGTGCGTCAAGTGGATACGGCGGTGCAGGTATTCGGCCCGGTCGCGATTATCCGCAATACAGACGTGATCGTGTCCCGGTGTGTACGCTGCCTTGACGTACCCGCAAAGCTCTGAGGTGAGGCTCTTGCCCGCCTGACGGTATCCGAGGAGGGTGAGCCACTTGGTCTGCCCCAAAGCCGTCACAGGAGGCTCTGAGTAGTACGAGACAACGGTTTCCTGTAGCCGGTCAGTAATCGCAAACGGGTCATACAGGTTTTCCTGTCCCGTCTTCTGGTCGATAATCTTGGCATAGGCCCGGAGACTGATAGCGGGGTCACGCAGCGCGTCTAACGCCTCGTCTTCAAGAGGGAGGGTCACTGCGTCTCCATAGCTCTTTTTGCGGCGGCTTTCCTCAAAGCCTTAATGGTTTCCGCCATGATTTGATCGCGCTCTGGGTCAGGGAATACCTCTTCGTCAAACTCCACAAAGCCATCGGGATGCGTGATTGTGCGGGACATCTCGTTTGGGTAAGCGCGGCGGCGAGTAGTGGGCGCAGGTCGCGCTTCTTCCTCATGCAGTCTCTCCAGAAACTCCATGTCCTCTAGCGTGCGAGGGCCGTCATCGTAGTCGGGGATTTCATTGGGCATTAGAAACCTCCTAGTCCAAAAGACGGCTCAGGCTGCTGGCGTCTTTGTATAAAATCGCATCATCATACGCATCGGCAAGTTCAGGATTAGTTTTGCGGAGGTCGGCCAAAGAAGAAGAGTCCATGCGGGCAGCTTTTTGAAGTGCCCGTTGCACTGCGGGAGATTCGTCAACAAACTCCCCATACTCAAGAGCTTCCTCAAAATCAAACTCCCGCTGTTGTCTAAAGGCCATTCTGTCGGAAATGCTTTGTTCAAGTTTGTTTTTTGCTTTTTCTAGGCGCATAGACATGACTTCTGTTTCAGGGCGGTACTTTGTCATCGCCTCTAAAAAATCGTCGTCAGTCATGTCATCTAGTTTTTTCCCGGCTAGTTTTGACAAGCCCCGTAGCTCTTTTGCAGGAAACCCAAACAAGCCAAGCGCCGCCATAGCGCCAGTGCCAAGGCCGGGAGACTCAATAAACTCTCGTGCCTCAGCGGTGTTGTCTACAAGGTCAGCAGCCATACGCGCTTCTTCAGGGCGAAGACCTATAGTACCACCGTAGCCTGTATAGGGCTTGTTCGCTTCGTCGCGAATATACTGCATGACATTACCGGCAACACGGCGGACGCGATCCATAGGGGTCATTTCTGTCAGTTCTTCGTTTTCTTCGTCAGCCATTTTACCACTTCACTTTATTGGCCCAGTAGGCCGCGCTAAGTTTGCCACGTTTGATATTCTTGCGGTGCCTTGCTTTGAAACTGGCACGTTTCTTCCGCATCTTATCGCCTTCACCTGCTTTTGGCTTGCCCGCAGTTTTTGCACCCTGCTCGCCAAAGCGAATCAGCTTGATGGTATCGCCCTCTTTAGCCAACACGATGTGGGACTTCTTCGGGTGCTTGGGCGTCCGCTTGGGCTTGTTGTAGCCCGAGAGACCGTGCTTCTTCATGAGCGTTGCGCCCCTTGCAGCATTGCGGCGTTTTTTTGCAGAAACCGGCATGACTACCTCTTTTTGCCTTTGTGCAACCCGTGCTTGGCGTGTTGCTTGCCCTGTTTGGTGGCTTTGCGTTTTGCGGCAGTTGCAGCACGATAGGTTCGGTCTTTCATCGCACCGTAGGCAGACGAGGGTAGATACGCCTCACCCGTAGCGTCAGGACCTTGAGTGCTGGGCTTGCCTGACTTGGTGCGCCATTTTTGCTTGGTCCATCGAGTCAATGACTTCTGTGTTTCAGTCTTGGCCATCAGCTTGTGTACCCTCCGCCCTTCTCCTTATACCGCTTGGCGAGCATCTGGGCCTTGCGGGCGGACCATTGGCCCGGAGCGCCGCCTTTGCCGCCTGCTTTGATGGCCGCAAAAAGACGCTTACGCATCATGGGCTTGGTGTAATTGCCTGCCTCATTGACCCTACTTTTTTTCTCAGCCATCGTACTTCTTCCGGTTGGTGGTACGACTTACGGCGCGGATGTTTTTCTTACCGTTGCCGCCACCTTTGCTTAGGGGCTTCTTGTGGTCAGCCTCGCGTGAATCGCCTACCTCTAACCCCAAAGCGCGACGAGCCGCATTTCTGCGACTGCGGTTGCGGCGTTGAGCGGGCGTGCCGTGATACTGCGCGTACTCTTTTTTGTAGTTACGCGCCACGGTTTACTCCGCCGTTCTCGGACCCGCGCCCATGCCGTCCATACGCATACGGGGCATAGGAGGCATCTCCGCTACGTTGTCAAGAGGATCCATTTCTCGCGGAGAGGGCACAGGGCCGCCACTCAAAATTGCGTTCGACATCGCATCGCCTTCTGCCGCTCGACGGCGAAGGTCGGCTTCCGCCTTGGCCTGAATTTTTTGACGCTGCGCCTGTTGTTGAGCGTATGCCATAGCTTCGGCCATATCCGAGTCCTCAAAAAGCGCCGCGCTTTCTTCAGGGGGCATGGCTGCCTGCATAGCCTCTAGTCGGGCAAGCTCGGCACGCATGTCTTGCATTCGCCGCACATCTTCCATTGTAAGTCCACTAGCCATTGTTCATCTCCTGTTAAATTGAGGACCCGCGCCCATACCGTCCATACGCATTAATTCTTGAGTCGGGCCAACAAATTCGTCGGACTCATCATCTTCAGGTCGAATAAAATCCTTGAGTCTTTGACCCGCTTTTCCTATTTGATCAGCAGCAAACATCGCGTCACCCACGGGGTCAGGGAGCATCTGCCCTGCTACCCTACCAAGCATAGGCTCGTACTTGGCGCGAATGTTTTCTGCCGCTTCCGCAAGCTCTTCCCGCATGCGCCTCATTAACTCTATGGTTTCATTATCAGCCATTCTTGGCCTCCAAAGTGAGTTTTTCTGTTTCTTCCTCGATAACTTGAGGAGTAAAGTAGTCGCCCCGCAGCTTCTTGGTTTCTCTCTTGACTTGAACCAACGCGGTGATGATGTCAGAGTGGACGGACTCTTGAGAGTCAGACCCGCTGTTCTTGGCGGAAATCACCTCAAAGTTCATCTCATGCCACGCCCGGAGTTCTTTTGCGATAGCGGGTGTGATGCGGCCCTCCATCAGCGCCGCCATAATTTTACACCCAAATACAAGCAAGTCGTCATAGTCTCGAACGGGGTGACTGGCGATAAACTCAGCTACTTCCTTTCTTTTCTCTTTGGGAACCAGCATCAGCCACTGGGCGTAGTCTCCACCTCCACCTTCCGGCGGGCGTCCTTTACCTTGACTACGACGAGATGAGCTTGCCATGTAAAACTCCTGCCCAGTTAGTAAGATAATAACAGGCGACCGTCAAGCCTCCGCGTCACCCCAACCAAGTTTCGAGGCAACGTCCGTAGCGTCGGACCTCGGAGACCTATCCAGATGACGCAGAGTGATGCCATTCCAAACGCGAATCGAACGATAAACACCGTTGAACTTTGTTTTTGCTACGCTCGCCCTGAAGTCGCGCTCAGAAAGCTGGCGACTGAATAGTGAGTAACTCTGAGGGCGCTGCTTCATGTCCTCGCACCACTCGACGTAATCCATGTAGAGTTGTTTTTTGGATACGGTCTTATGTTTGCCAATAACGCAACGCTCTTCCATGTACTCCGACAGAACATCCATCTCTTCGCGATATTCATTCGTGGCCATCGTCACTTTGGCGGGTGGGGTAAGGCCGCTTTCCTGCCAAGCTAGGCAGCCTTGAACGAGCTTCACAAGAATGCCGGGAGCCTCTGCTTGCAGCTTTTGGAGTAAGAACGGGTCTTTTTTGGCAGCGGAGATTTTTCTCCGCCACGGAATGCGGAGCACTCGACGCCAGATGCCCTCATCATTGCCCTTGATGATTGGCCGGTGGTTGGCTGCGATGCAGAGTTTGTGTGTTGGCATGAACTGGTAAAAGTCCTGACGCATCTTACGGGCGCGAATTGGGTCACTTCCGGTCAACTGCTTGATGAGCACCTCGGCAAAAGGCTTGCCCTTCTCGACCTCCGCGTTAGCCACAAAACGCGCCCCTTCTAGGTCCGCCACCTCTGTAGGATGTGACTCATTTCGTTTCGCCATGAGCAGTCCCGGTGCGCCCTGAATTGCGTAGTCTCCCAAAATGTGCATTAAAGCTAGTAAAGCGGTTGTCTTGCCGTTGCCTCCTGTCCCCTCCATGAAGAGAAGAACTTGCTCAGTGACCAGACCCGTGAGGCAATAGCCGAAGAAACGATGCAGGAACTCGACGACTTCCTCATCCTCCTCCATCGCATACATGATGAACTCATCCCAGACGGGGCACTTTGCGTTCACGTCCCATTTGACTGGGCTGATTTTAGTGATGTGGTCGGTCCTGTCGTGAGGAGATAGTTTGCCTGTCCGCAGGTCGAGCGTCCCATTGGCCAAGTTAAAAAGCCAAGGATCCGCATCCAGCTTGTCTGACGAGATACAGACTTCAGCCTCGGTTGACGCAACAGTCACTAACGAGTTAAGTGAACCGCAACTTTCACTGCGAAGCGCGTGACGCTCCAATGCTTTTTTACGCTTGCGGTCTGGTTCGGAAAGTGCTTCCGAGAAGATGAGGCCAACCGCAGACTTCGCATAGCGATGGATGGCCCCGTCAGTATCCCTAAGCCACCTAGTCTCGTCGAAGAGATACCATGTGTTGTGAGTCGAGCAGTAACGTATGTTGACCCCGAAGGACGCAATCATACGTTTCGCGTTCCCGAGGTCCGTAAGGTTAAAGTTGCCCGAGGACGAAGGCGCGAGCGGGCCGTGGTGCTCATCTTCTTCTGGCTTAAACTGTTCGCCCGCAAGCTCTTGGAGCAGCTTCCAGCCAAGGCTGCGGCCCTCGTTGTCTTGTTTGTGACCCTTGCAGTTTTTGTGTAAGCAGCCTGCCGCGATCGCCCCGCTGTTGAACTGGACAACATACGCGCTGCGGTCGGTGTGAGAGGGATTCCAAGGGCAAACGTCGAAAACCCAACGCCTTCCCTTGCCCTGCCAAGGGTCCGGGCCTTTTGCTTCGGGGAAGTTCGCCAACATCCAAGTGGCCAATCTCGCGCTCTGGCCAGATGACAACTTCTCACGCTTATTCTCTTTAGGAGAATCAGCCAGTAGCTCTTGTAGCTGCTGCTGCTGAACGACTTCTTTTGGACCACATTTTGAGATAACGTGAGCAAAGGGCCAAGGCCGCTCTTTTGTATTTTCACCCTTCCGTGAAAACGTGCCGTAGACCTTCCATATGCGGGAGGGGTTGTGTACCGACTGGTCAATGATTGCGCGGGCGTCTTGATTGAAGCGGAACGCCAAGAAGTCCAGAATCTTGCGATGAAGCTCTGGGGTCAATCCTTCACACTCGTACATCAGGTGGTAGCCATTGCCTGAGTCGGCAAACAGCGGCGCGGGCCAACCCTTAGATTCTAAGTAAGAGCGCACCTTGCCTACGATAGACAGGGCGCACTCCTTTTCCGCTTTGTTACTGGAGGTGTTGACTGGTCGCGAGGGGTCAACATCAATGAGCAGCCATCGTATTTCTGCCACGTCTTTATCAGACGCGCTCTGGCCCCGACGGGCAACTCCGATGGAGTTCCAGTCGGTTTTGACGGCGGTGTCCTTGAGAGGGTTCGGGGTGAAGTACACTCCTTTAGCCCCTGCTTCGTCGAGGTGTGCTGCTGCTTCAGCTAAGTCGCCGTGGTTGTCAAAGAAACCGTTCCAAGTGCGGAATCCTTCTCCCTCCGGCACTCCGAGTGCGCGAAGCTCGACAACCTGACCGGGACGCAATATCATTGAAAGACCGCGTTTGATGCGGTCAATGCGGGTTTGATCCGGCATGTTCCCTCCTAGAACAACGAGTCTGCGGCCTGAATGTTCTCGATGGCTTCATCGGAGAAGCGGGTGTCGCGAAGCATCTCCGTGACCGCTAGCTCTGGTATCCTAAGTTGACGCCCAACGCGAAACGCTCGTAGCTCATTTGCGCGAATCAAACGCTGCACCGTCCGGGGACTCACACGCAACTTCTCGGCAACCTCACGCACGGATAGTAACTGATTTGATGTCGAACTCATTCTCCCTCCTATGCCAACAAGTAACATAGGCAGCACAAATGGTCAATAGTGCTTTTTCGCGCCAGAGGCGACATTCTACGTTTTCTACGCTTTCTACGTTTCGGGTGTAGAACAAAGAAGCCCCGTTGATGCTGGACAATCCGAGTTGTTCTACGCTTTCTACACTTTTTTGCCTATTATGAGCGGCAGAAACGTAATTACGCTACTAGATGTGGTGTACGCTAGATGTTGTAGTTGTGTTCTACAGTTATATACAACAAAAAAGCGTAGAAAAAACACACAATCACAGCATAGCTACGGGCCAAACTGGAATAATCGTTCTACGCTTGCGAAAATAAAGTGTAGAAAAGCCGTAGAAAACCGTAGAAAACCGTAGAACGGAAAATGCGAAAAATTGCTGTCATGTTGAGGGAGTTACCCAGATAATAAAACGCAAAGCCTAAAAATCGGGGATGCTTTGTTTTTTCCCAAAGCTGAACATTTGTTCACGCTGGACATGCGTTCAGTGTCTCCGCTTGGAGATGTCTCGGCGTGGAGATGTCTCCGAATGGATACACTCGGGTTGGATACGTCTCCGCTTGGAGAGGGTATGTCACGGGTGAACAGTCGTTCAGTGTATCCGAACGGATAGGGTATCGGCTCGCCTCGACGGGTGAACACTTGTTCAGGGGGGCCGTCTATGGGTGGCGGGCGCTGGGTGTGTGGCCGGTCCTCGACCCACCGGTGGCGCACGTCTATCGAATATCTCAAAAAAACTTTCGCCCGATATGCTAGGTTCAAACTGGACAATAACATTCATTCAAAAAAAATATTGTTTTTATCCTTGCCATATTGATTCAGACAGGCCATACTGTATTCACAAGGAACGACACACAACCACACACAAGGAGACACAATGTACACGCTAAAAACATGGGCCAGCCCACAAGGGCAACCGGAGATAAGGACCGGCCTACCCTACACCCTAGCCTGGGGTATCGCGACCAAAGCGGGATACGATAAGGCGCAAGTCATATGTGAAGCCACAAGCATCATCGAACTAGAGACGAAGAACAGCTAAACAACCACACAAGGATAAGACCATGACACACAAACACTTCGAAGCTATCGCGCAAGTATTGAACAACCG
>TARA_R100000654_G_C2688115_1_pt1 | contig 32492 bp, 44 predicted proteins | sample TARA_R100000654 | Tara Oceans TARA_R100000654 (sample SAMEA2622473) | marine metagenome | biome: marine biome (ENVO:00000447); feature: surface water layer (ENVO:00002042); material: "saline water (ENVO:00002010), including plankton (ENVO:xxxxxxxx)" | depth 5 m
CACGAAGCAGTATTCCCCTACCTCTCGTTTACACTTATCCCCCGCTGCTATTACCTCATGATACAGGGCATTACGATAGTCGGTCGCATTCTCTGACTGGATAATACTGGTCTTCTCAGTAGCCAGCACTGCACGTAAAGCCAGCCAGCCATCTGAAAGTTTCATGCTCTTTATCTCATCGACATCTAGTTTCTTGTAAGGGTCGATACCCATCTCATCCTCCTTTGACGCATTGCGTCTTGTTGTTGGTTTAGTGTTTGGGTTAAAAGCCTTAAAGCTTTTAACCCAAAACAAGTGATCAATCCTCAAGATCAAATATCTTTTTATCTATTATCTTGTTTCTATTATAGGCAATGCTTATACCTAGGCTTGCAATCCTACTTATAAGCTCGGTAACGCTTGCAAGGCCATCGCTTGGGCTAACATCTGCCTGAGCAAAGCTAGATCCTGATACCCCTTCAATCTTTACATCTTCCACCAGTTTATCTAGCCAATCCATCATCTTGCTTAACTTAATCATGTCCTTATTTAACTCCGCCTGATACCACTCGGTGCTACCTGCTCGTATGTTATTGTTTTCATTTACCATTACATTCTCCCTTGTTATTTGTGTCATGACTGTCTGACATATTTGTCAAGGTGTCAAGACATTTGTCTGTGTTTTCTAACTGTTCTTTTATCTTCCTTCGACGTGATGCGTTGATATCTACGTCATCGTAGTATCCCTGATGCCTTAATAGTTCTCTATTATACCAGTCATCCATGCTCAATCCTCCTTTTTAAAATGATGTTCGCCTGCTTTGCAGATCGGCATCAGAGCCTGATTGCTCTGGGTTATGTCCGTATGGATGCTTACAGCCTCCGCAGTGATAGCTTCCCCCTGACCCGTCATCCGGGCTTAATCCGTGTCTGTCTGATCTGTATTCCCTTGAGCAGTAACTACAGGTTCTCATCTCTAATAGCTCATATGTCATGATTATTTTCTCCCTTGTTTAAGTGCTGCCCTGTTATGTCATGACCCCGTGACATATGTCAAGGGGTCTTGACTTGTTTGATTAACGCTGTGCGTCATCATGCTCCGCCTCATCTGGTCCTATAAACCAAATAAGCTTCGCTAGTGCTGTACCATCATCCAAACACGGAGCGCGGTCTACCGCGTCATCGTGTAGGGCCTTAGATACCTCGCAGGTATCGACTTGCCATAGCAATCCGTCATCGGTTGCTATGCTGTTATCGCTGATCACATTGGCAATAGCATACCGCCCACCGATAAACTTAACCCAACCATATTCCTCATCTGTTAACAGGTATTTAAATATTCCTCGGTCTGTCCAGTGTTCCGGATACGTGGGGCAGTCGCGACCCCAATCGGTTAACAGCTCCTCGGATGTTAGAACATGTTCACCATATTTTTCAATTGTCTCTTTTTCCAACATCGAGACAAGCCTGTCTGACATCTGTTCTACCTGTATCTCCATCGTTCTTTTGTATGATTGCTCAACCATTCGGCGTTCCTTATTTGCCTCATCCGTTACATCGAATGGGTCTATCCTACAGTAGATGCCCGATGGGTAGATCTTTTCATTGTGCATCTGTGCCACTTCTAACCGTGATGACTCTAACGATTTTCTTACACTGTCAATATTGTTTAAATCTAAAAACATTTTTTTCTCCCTTGTTTAAATGGTAGAGCCTAAGCCCTAACCTGTAGATTGTGATCACTCAGCCAAGATTCTACATCTGCCCGAGTTGGTTGGACGGTCAAGATAGATCCGTTCCACAAAATAAAATAGGCTTGATTCACTTTTGAATATTCGATTCTGATCACTTAGAACGCTCCTATTTCTTCGAGTGTTATAATCTGGTAAAGGTCCGAAGCCTCACGCTCAAAAGCTTGAGCGGTTAACTCATGGCCTTTTGTGGCTTCTAATAGGCGGTTTCTATCGTCAATCCCTATATTTTCCCATGATATAAACATCGGCTTACCATAGGCACGCCACGTGTCCTCCACTAACTCTAAAAACCTATTGCTTTTCAATACTCTCATTTTTTTCTCCCTTGTTAGGCTAGGGCCTAAGCCCTAGCCCGTATTACTATAGCTTGCTATAGGCTATAATCGGCATAGTAGATTCTGCAACCGTCAATATCTCGTTTTCTCATAATAGATTCGGGTGCATTTGCTGAGGATACCCAATCAATATGTAAGCCAAGTGATTGGATAGCGTCATATCTTTCCGGATCTGTTTCTTCAATGTGTTGCTCGTAAGCCTTGCCGATATCATCAGCATTATAGATTGATACATTATAGTTTTCTAGCCAAGCTTTCAAATCATAATCTGGATTGCTGTTCAAATCATTGCTTAGATTAGAAACTCCGTCATCAAAAGCTAAGTTGATTTTGTCAATCTCATATTCATTTTCTGTTATGAACTCATGGAGATTGAACAGCCATTCACAGATACCATTACGCTCTAACAGCTTCCGCATAATATAGGGGCCTTCAATGTCTTGAATCATCAGCTCCCCGTTTTTATCGCCTATTTCTTCCAATCCTTTTTTTATTGCGTCATCAATGTCTTCTTGATCGTAGCAGTCTGAAAGGTCAAGAGTGAAACCGCGTAAAGATCCATCATTATAGATGCCGTAAGTTGATAAGGTTATTTCAGTGTTTGTCTTATTAGAGAATGTCATTGTCATTTTGTTCCCTCGTTTCTTTGTGTGTTGTGTGTTTAAGCGACAGTGTCTAACATGTTAACGCTGTAGTTTATGCCGTCCCAGTCTCTCGAGTTATGGCACTTGCGAGCAAAACTAGCATAACCTAGATCAAGATTGTATCCTATAGACCTCGCTTGTGTCCTTCCATGTTTCCGTTCTTCTATGGTCAAAGATCCGTCACTCTCTTTGATTAATAAGATCTCCCATTTTTTGCCCTTGGTGGCTTTGTGTTTTAAAATCATTTCATACCTCGTTTTTTGCGTGTTAGTTATAACCGTCTGCACTATTACAGACGGTTAAGATTAGATTGTCTTAGGCTATTTCAAGTTTGATCTTGCGTTCTCTGATTTCTCTATTGTTATCAAGTAAAACGTTTCTATAAACTGTCAAAGAGTGCATACAATGGCTAATCTCTTTAAGTGCGGTTCCGGCTTTCTGGATTGATTCCTCTTCTTTTTTATGCATTGCGGTTGATGCATCACTCAAGGATTCGTACGTCTCATTATAAACAAGCTTTCCAAGTTCGGACCGTGTGTGCTTCAATGATGAAAACAAAGAGTCCACTTTCCATAATCTATCATTGTTGAGCTTTTCAGCTCTTGACATTTTACACTTATATTTTTCGGTATACTCTTCTCCAGTGGGGAAGGTTGCCTTAGTTTTTGTCTTCATTTTTTTCTCCCTTGTTAAGTGCCAAGTGATCTTGACGTGTAGGGGTGACTTAAGATCTTGCCCTGCGTGTGTCAAGTCTTATTGACATGTTTTTTTTGTTTTTATGTCGTTTTATTATTAAGTCATTGAAATCATTGCGAATCTTTTTTGATCTTTTTTTGATCAAGTGGATCAATGGGATCAGGTTGTGGATCTTTAGGGATTGTGGGTTGTGGGGTTATGGTGGATGGTATGGGGTAGAAATGTATCCCCCCTCCCACGCCCACCGGGGGACGGGGTTCTAGGGTTCAGGCTTGATGGGGGTTTGGTGTATTCATTATTATATAATAAATAGCTGAGGCTCTAGGGATTTGATATTGTATAATAAATCGGATCGGGAGCGGATGGGACTGGATTTTTGCTATAATGTAATTGTACGGCGGATTGACTAAAGGTGGAGATCTACATATATGATTAATACTAGATTACCAAATCACACCCCCGGAAAAATTTTGGAGTTTTGATGCCACCCAACAAGGTCACACTAAAAAGCCACATTAGACATATAGTAAAAAACACTGATTATGACGCATTGATGCCGGTTTACAGGGATGATCCGCCTGAAATCATAAAATGGGGCATAGCTTCAGATCAAGAAATGGAGCATCACAAGAAATGCTGTGCGAAAAACAAAAACGACACACTGTGTAAAGGTCTTCGCATTCAGGGTAGCTACTTTTGCTACTTCCATGACCCAGAGATTGCTGAGGTTAGAGAGGTTTACCATAAGCAACGCACTGAGATTGGGAAAGATGCAGCCCGAGCTGCATCGATCCTACCAGCTTCTTTAACTGCACCTGCTATTGAGAACTTAGATGATGTTAGGACTTTCTGCATTGAGACCGCTCACCAGATTAGGATCGGCGAGCTAGACGCAAAAGCGGGATCAGTTGTTGCCTCTTTTGTGAATCACATCATAAAGACCCTGCCAGAAGAAGAAATAAAGCAGGACACAGTTGCTGATAGATTAAGAGAAATACTTATTGATGAAGAATAATATCTACTTATCAGATATTGTGAAAGAAAAGCTTCAAGGCTTTTCGTTCACTAGAATAGTAAAAACAAATCAGAACTTCCAGAGCCATAGGGCTCTGAGTTCAGAGAACTAATACAGATTAGAACTAAAAAGTGCAAACAAAAATATTTCCAGATTACAAAAAACTTTTAAAACTTGCTGAGCTTTGCACTGTAGTCGACCAGCAAACAGGAAAGTCTGTTCCGTTTAGGCTTTTAGACGAGCAAAAAGAGATACTAAGGGAAATGTGCAAAAACCGCATGTGTATCTTCTTGAAGGGGCGACAGATTGGTTGCTCTACCGTTATCTGTTTTTTAGACGCGGTGTATGCAGTGGTTAATCCGGGCACCAAGATTGCCGTGGTTGCAGATACCGAGCAAAAAGTTCACGGACTTTTGGACCGTGTACGGGACTTTGTTATTGGTCTTGGGTTGCATATGGAGATATCAAACAGGGCCAAGATAAGGCTGGCCAATGGATCAGAGATCCATGCCCTGACTGCCAACGCATCAAAAGGACAAGAGCAATCCAAGGCAGGACGCTCTCTGTCTTTTCAAATGCTCCACCTATCAGAGATAGCCTTCTGGCCTGATCAGGATGCGTTCGGCGCTCTAACGGCGTCTGCGGGGATGTCAGCACCCATTATCATTGAATCTACAAGCTCCGGGCCGGGGGACCTGTTCTGGCAGCTATGGTCGCATACCAACAACTTTAAGAAGGTTTTCTTTTCCGTGGAGTCGCATTCTGCCTACAGGGACGACCCCAAGCTGCTTACGGAAGACCAGATTTTAAGAGGCGAAGAGTTAGGCTTTGAAACCAAAGAAGGCATGGCATGGTTCTTTCGGGCGCTAGAAGATAGGTTTTCCGGTGACTTAATCAAGTGCCTGCGTGAATATCCGCAAAAACCCGAGCATGCGTTTCAGTCGGCTGAGGGCCGATGGATCGCAATGACATCGCCAATATTAAAACATACGACATACGATATAAATATAAAGATCTTTCAGGAACGACAGAATAATCACTTTTATTCTGTCGGAGTTGATACCTCTGGCGGGATCGGAAAGGATGCAAGCACTATCGCGGTGATCGATAAAAACACCGGAAGCCTCGTATGCACCTATTATGATAACGAATCCACCATTGATGAACTAGCAGAAAAGGTCAGAAAGGTGTATGAGCTATATGCACCGGACCATGTTTGTATCGAGACAAACGGTATTGGTCAGGCAACCTCTCAGGCTTGCAGGGATAAAGGTGTCCCGGTGTCAGAGTTTAAAACGACTGATGCGTCCAGATATACGGCGCTTTTGCTAACAAAGTTAGCAGTGGAGAGAACAGCCCTTGGTGGGCCAGAAGAGCTTGCGCTTGAATGCGCGGATTTACATATTGATAAAAATGAGAAGTTTGCAGGTAAAAAAGATTTATGTATGGCTATTGGGTTTGCGCTCGAAGATGCAAAGAGGAATCCTGTCATGGTGGTTAGGGAAAAACCAAAAAATGTATTCGACATGACACGGCACCTCAGAAGCGCGAAGGCAGGGTGGAAGGGATTTTAAGGGAGATCATATGGCAACAGAAGCAGAGATTAGAAGACAGTTAAGAGAGGCAGAGTTTAGAAAGTATCAAACTCAAGCACCTGAAGAAAATCAGCTTTTAGGATACATAAACCCCGTCGGTCAGGCTATTGGGACTGCAGCGGGATTTAAGGGTGGCCCTCTTGGGATGGCGCTAGGCAGCCAGATTGGCGGAGCAGCCGGATCTTTAATTGCTGCGCCCTTTATGGCTCAAGAGGAAGAAAAAAAGAGAGAGTACGTTAGAAAACTTCAAGAGGAGCAGCGCAGAAGAATGCTTGCGCAAGGCAAGCTAATGGACGAACTTGCAAGAATTCAAGCAAGACGCGAAGCAATGCGTCGTATGCAACAACAGGCTCAAAGTGCCGCATCAATCATAGCGTAGGTGTTAAATGAAACTTCCAGATGACGTAGAAAAAAGTGTAGAAGATTTAGCGAAAAACGTAGCCAAGCATAAAATGGCTGCAAGCATTGAGATCATGGAGCCTAAAAAGGGCAAAAAAGATAAAGACCATGGCCCAGAAAAGCACGAAGAGTACAATACTCTTATGGATGGGGTTATGGAGCTTATCGAAAACTGGGACCCAAAGACAGATGAAGGTAGGGAATACTTAAAAGATCTTGAGGATCTGCACGATAAGGTTATGCCAGAAGGCAGCTATCACGAGGAAGAAGAGTATTAATGGCAAAAATAAACAGGACATCAGGTAAAGCAGACGTAAATCTGTCTAAGAATAGAGATGGTACAGATCTGACTGCTAACGACCTTTGTTTTGAGTTAACCGAGCTTGGGAAAAGAAGCTCTGCTGAGTTTTTGCTAAAGGCTGAACGCAACGAGCTTTTTGCTCGTGGCTTGCAGTACCAAGACATTACTCAGCGCGGCGGAAAGCTTAATGACATACCTTGGAATGATGACGTTCCGCAGGTAGTTCACAATCTTCTTAGAAACCTTGTCTTAACTTGGTGTTCCCGGTTGCTTCAAGATAGACCAACTGCTGCTGCGTATCCTGCGAACGCTGATGAAAAAGACATCGAGGCCGCAAGAGCCGCACAGCATTTGATCGAATACTTTGAGTTTGAAAACAATATTGACACTATGATGTACGACATCATGAAGAGCGCGTGTTGCAGCGGCATGGGCGGTATTAAGTGCTATTATGACCCAGAAAAAGACATGGTTAACTGGGACATTATTAGTATATTCGACTTCTATATTGACAATGTTGAAAACCCTGAAGACGCGAGATGGTGTATATTTAAGCGTTTTATTGATGAGCATGAGGCTCTTGAGTTGTTAAAAAAAGTTGGCATCAAGGAAGTTGAAACTGAGACTTATACGATCAACGATCTTGAAACCAGACAGGGCGTACAGGTGCATGAGCTATGGTACAAGCCAGATGCCAGAATACCTGATGGCGCGTATGTTTTATTTGTAAATGGAAACGTCGTGGAACACATGGAATATCCATATGTTTTTCAAAACATGGAAAACGCCGAGGGCGGAAAGTTTGAAAGCTTTCTGCCTATCTGCCTGTTTAAGGTGGGTTATATTCGTGGCACAGCTTATGGTGACACATGGATGAATGATGCGGTTCCTATCCAGCGACAGATTAACGAGATTGAGTCTGTGCTTACCAAGTTGAGACGCGATACTGGTGCCGTGAAGTTGATGGCTCCGGGTTCTGTGATTGATGCTTGGCAAGACACAAACTCAATGATTAAGATGGATGATCCCGCAAAGGCAAACATTACTAAATGGTTGCCGCCACCATCAATAAACCCGATACTGTTCGAAGATAGAAACAGGTTGGAACAAAGATTGTATGATATTGCTGGGTTAAACGAACTTTTAACAGGGGCGGAAAGTGCAAAGAGCGGCACCTCTGCAAAGCAGGTTGCTTATATTAGTGAGCTGGATAACATGAAGCATGCGGGCACTGCTAGGCATGTTGAAAAATTTTTAGAGCAGCTATGGAGATTAACCCTTAACCTAACGAGAAAGTATTATGTGTTCCCACGCATGCTACGAATCATCGGCCCTTCTAATGAGATTTCTGCTATGTATTTCAGCGGTGCCGATATTGATGGTGTTGATATTCGCCTTGAGCCCCGAAGCGGTGTGGAAAGGTACGCGGCCAACAAGGGAGAAACCGCGATCCAGAGATCACAACTTGGACTGGAGGACCCCGCGTCTGTGGCAGAACGGTCTATCACGGGACTACAGACAACTGGTCAAGAAGCAGAGCTTAAAGAGCAGATTCTTAATCAAGCTCGTCAAGCTGCCTCAGGGCAGCAAACAAGACCTTTAACCAATGTAAACCCAGCATATGCGTCACAAGTTTTAACTCAGCTTATTGATGCAATGGGAGAGCAGGCACAGCCACAGCAGGTTCAAATGCTTACACAGTTAAAGGCTCTTTATGATCAGCTCGCTGCGCAACAAGCGCAGCAAGCACAAATGGTTCAACAACAAAATCAACAACAAGGTATGCAAACACCACCACAAGGAATGGTACAATGAAAAAATATCAAGTAATCTTATTATCAATGGCTATCACAGCCGGAATCTTTGTTTTATTTCAAGACAAAGTAAACGCTCTAGCAAGCCCATCAGGAATGGTTTTTGGGTTTGGTGTTGAATGTGGTACAAGCCCAACAAAGATCGTAAACGGAAGCAACACGCCGTACAACACTTTGCGATGCTATAACACAAGCGCAACCCCGGTATACTTAAGCGGGGACCCTGCCACATTAAGCGTTGTTGAGGGATATGAGATCAGCACTGCGGCAACCGCCGTTGATTCAGCCTTAAGCATGGATACAGCAGCACCTGTTTACTGCATGACAAATGCTGGCACTGTTAACATTAACTGTATGGGTGGAACCAAATGAGAAAATTTCAAACTTGGCTGATTGGCATTGCCCTTTGTGGCGTGCTTGTAAGCAGCGTTTCTTTTGCCAGTTTTACTGGTGGCAGCGGTGGTGGGTTGTCAATCTCTGCGATCATTAATGGCATTACTGGTATTTTTGCAAAACTCGATGCATCAAACACATTTATTACAGACCAAAAAATAGTTGATCCAGACATTTTAGCCGGAGGCACTTACTCAGGCATGAGACTGCAGACTACAGAACGCGCTTCTTATTGTTTAGGGCCGAGTGATGGATCAAATGCTGAGTTTTGCATAAGTGGTGGAAATCTTTTTCAGATACACGGAGCAGGCGGCCCGCTTTACGACGGAGCCGTAACAGGGACCCAGATAATTACGGCGCAACCACAGCTCGGCAGAGTCTGGCTTGCCCCCGCCAGCTCAATAGTTATCGCTGGCGGCCAAGGTATACCGGATTTAAATGTAGGCATCGGTGGTTCAACAAAAGCGACGGCAACACTGGAGATTGATACCACAAATGACTGGATTAAAATTTTACCCATATCTGCCCCAGCGGCCACAGAATGTGATGATGCGGCAGAAAAAGGCCGGATTTATTACGACAGCGGAACAGATAAAGTACGTTACTGTAACGGCACAGCATGGACGGACCTTTAAATGAAGAAAACATTACTTACTCTCGTCGCTGGCGCTTCTATAGGTGCAGGCACTGCAGTTACGCTTCCAGATGGTGAAACGGCCCAAACAGTTACGCCTACCGCTGCCGATATTTACAACTCTGAAGAAGTTAGCAGTTTAAAACTTATTCAATCGTCCGAAGGAAAAGCTGCTAGATACATTATCCAAAAAAAATCTAATATTGAAGGTGTTGCCCCGTACACCGTTCTAGGCCAAACAGAAGGCGTTCAGGCTGCGTGGGACGCAGTGTCCTCTGCCGCCGAATCTATATGCAATGATGATCCCGATTGCGAATGGACATCCATGGACTCTGCCCGAAATACAGAAAACAATACATCTGTGTCAGTCTCGAATGGACCAATCTTGCAAATCACACAAGATGTACCAGAGCTGGACGCTCTAAAAGCGTCCATATTAGAGGAGAACTAATGTCTTTATATGAAAACATTAACAAAAGAAAAAAAGCTGGAACCAGTAGAAGCAAGAAAGATTCAACCATTAGTGCTGAGTCGTATGCCAACATGAAGGCCGGTTTCCCTAAAAAGAAAAAAAAGAAAAAAAAGAAATACGATAGCGCAGAAAAAAAACGTGCAGTGGAAAAAATGACAGCAAATGACTGATGCAGAAAAAGCAAAACTAGCTAAGTATGGATTATCCGGTTTAAATAAACCTAAAAGAACCCCGGGTCATCCCACTAAAAAAGGGATTGTGGCGATAAGAGATGGCGACAGCATTAGAATCATTCGCTTTGGAGATCAAAGCATGGGTCACAACTACAGTGACGAAGCTAGAGCCAGCTTTAAAGCAAGGCATGCAAAGAACATTGCAAAAGGGCCAACATCTGCTGCGTACTGGGCAGACAAGCTTTTCTGGTCTGGCAAGGGCGGCAGCAAAAAAGCACCACCAAAGAGCCAAAAGAAAAAGTTTGGAAAAGCTGAAAAACAAGAGGCCGCAAAAAGGGTGACATCATGACCGATAATGGCTGGGAGCAATACCAAAAGCTCGTCTTAAACGAGCTAACAAAACATGGCGACAGGCTTGAAAAAATGTCTGAGCAGATGATAAAACACGGCGAGGAGCTTGCCCAGCTTAAGGTCAAAGCAGGAATCTGGGGTGCCGTTTCTGGCACCGTAGTAGGGATTGGGTCGTTTATAATGTCCAAGCTCTAACGATGAATGGCAAAAAAGCCATTCATCTCATATTAACAAGGAGAGCCCATGAATAGTGGTGAAGTCGTAGAAGAGGTTTCGACAGCCTCAGTAGAAGAACAGATGCTTGAAGCATTGAGCGAAAATGAGGAATCGCAACCCTCCGCGTCCGATGGCGATATTATCGAGGATGTCAGTTCCGACGCTGAAGAAGTCGAGGCTCAAGACGAGCAGGAGAATGAGGAAGAAGTTGAAGTTGAAGAAGTTCAAGAAGAGCTGATTCCAAAATCTTCGTTTACGAAGCGCATTAATAGCCTACAGGCTTCAAGACGCAAGGCCGAGAGCCGAGCTATAGAGCTTGAAGAAAAGATGGCGCAGTATGATGTGTTGCTTGCGGAGATGAAAGATAGGCTTGATTCTGCCGAGACAAAGCTGGTGGAGTATGATGAACATGATCCACGAGATGCGGAAATCAGAGCCCTTAAGCTTAAGGGCAAGCTCGCGGAAATGCAGCGCAAGCAACAGCTTGAGTCGCAGCAACGAAGTCTTCAGCAGCAACAGCAAGAGATTATTGATTCAAGAGCTGATGAGATTATCTCTACGGCTAGGAAGCTTTCCGACAAATACAGCACGTTCAGTGCTGAAGAACTTGTGATTTCATTTTCTAAAACAGATGACATTACAATGGAAGACTTAGCTAAAAACATTCATGGTTCACGTCTTGATCATTATAAGAAGCATTTATCAAAGAGCCGAGGTACTCCCAAGGCTCCAGCGCCCATGAAAACTCAAGGTGCGCGATCACTAACACAGGGGCACTCTGCCGAAGACATGGTAGCGTTCCTCGAATCAATCTCAGGAGATAGTTAAAATGGCTATTACATTTAATGAAATCGCTGAGTTGGTTGCTCGTTTTGGTAACAGTGTTGTTACCGAGCAGGCCAACTTGGCAGCGCCTTTCGTAGGTAAAGGCATTATTCAAAAACAGAAACATACTGGTACTGTTGGTATTGTTAACGTGAAGCAAGGCGGCATGATGTCCACTGGTTTCTTGGCTGACGGGCAAAGGCTTCCCGAGGGCGCTAACACGCAACCCATCCAGCTTGCTTATCATCCAAAGGCTCTATTTAGCCGTTTATCCATTCCTCGTATTGCGGCACTTACCGCTATCAGCAAGCAGGACGGCGTAAACTTGGTTAAAGAGCAGATGGAAAGCGTTGGCGCTGACTTGGGTCGTACCCTTGGTCGTGCGGTTTTCAGAGGTGGCTCTGTAACCGATGACCCTGTCTTTGATCCTAACGGTCCAACTCCTATTATTGGCACTGGCGCAAATGCTGGTGAGTCAAACATTGTTCCCAGTATGCCCAACTTGGATGTTTCCGGGTTTCGCGTTGGTGCGACATACATTGGTCCAGTCGATGACGATCCAACTAATCAAGGGGCTGCGCAATTGGCGCTTGTTGTTAAAGAAATTGATCACGCAGGTGGTGTAATTGCTTTCCAAGCACACTTGTATGATGCAGTAAATGGTGTTGCTGGAATAGTTTATCCATATGATTCACTTTCTAACACGCCCGGCAATCTTAATGGTCCACAGTTTCCCGTTGTCAAACCTCTTGATGGCTCAACCGCCCCTCTTGGCGCGCCACCACAGACTGCATTTGATAACTTGGACAATACTATTGCTTCACTGCTTGACCTTGCTTCCATTAACTTGGGTGGCCCCGGAAGCACTTTGGGTGCCGCAGGTAACTATGCTGGTATTGGTCAATCTGGCGCTAGTGACTTTGTTGGAAGCGAAGTTGATGCTGGTGCGGTTGGTGGCAATTTGACGCTAGAGCAAATGGATGAACTTTCCAAGAAGATCAAACGTCGCTCCGGTTCACCTTGGACGCATAGTGTTTGCAATAGCACCAACATGCATCGATACATGAACCTCTTGGTTTCCAATCGACAATTTGTTGGAGGCAACCAAGCCGCTGATGCATCCATTGGCAGCATGGCCACCTTTGAAGGCAAGCCTGTTATCGTTGATGAGAATATGCCTGACACAGATTGGCTACTGTTTACCCAGTCGGACGTGAAGCTTGCGCAATGGCGTGACTTCGAGCCTGACTTTGACGGAAGCAAGGCTGCTATGGTTTCAGACAGCTCATTCATTTATGATACCCAGATCTTTGGTATGTATAACTTGCGATGCACCAAGCGATCCGGCTTGGGTAAGATCACTGGCTTAACAGCAACAAGCTGGGGACCATAGTAGGTACTGAATGATTAAACCATCTCTTAAAACAAAAGAGAGACTGGCTAAAAGGCTCAGCCGTCACGGTGTCCACACGGGCACCGTTGACGGTGAGCTTTATTTTATGGAGCCAGCAAGAATCAAGATCAGCTCTAGTTACGGCATTTCTTTTGTGGTCAAAACAGAGCTTCCTATCGCCAAGTTTGAAGGTGATAGTCATTTTACTTTCCCTGTCGCAGGCAGAGTTAGCAGGATTGCTAGGTACTACCATCGCAAAAAGCTTATCGATGCCGCGATGCATGAGCAAAGAGAGGCAAAGTGGAGGGCTAATGAGTCTGCCGAAGAGCTTGTCGAATTTTTAAACCATATTAAAAACCCAAGGGTTGTAGTGCGATGATATTAGATGAAGCAAGATCTCAGGTATTAAAGTTTCTAGATGATGAAACCGGGGAGAGATGGGCGCTTGTGCCCGCTGGCGATCCTTTTGATACAAGCAATGAGGTTGACCTTGCCCTACAAATGGCGGCTAACGAATGCGTTGCTGTGTATTGCTCTATGGGTGGTGATTTTTTTGATGTCGTCATGAATGTTGGCGTAACGCAGGGAACGTTTAGCTTTGACGGCTTAGCCTCAGCCCCTAAGGTTCCGATGATGGTTCGCTCTGTCGCCCTTAAAGAGGGGAATAGTTACTACTCTCTTTACTCTATTAGGGAGCAGGATATTGAAGTTGACTCAACCTCAAGCGCATCTATAAAGGTTAGGGTTGTTTTTAACCCAGACTTTAGCGGGATAAGTGGCTCCAGCCCTTTGCGGTACACGCAGGACGTAGCCGCTGGTCAGATGCCTTGGCCTCTTTTTGATCAATGGGTATGTGCAATCGCCGCAAAACATTTAGCACCAAAAGAAAACGAGCCAAATAATCAGCTCGATGCAAGGATTGCAATGCTTAGGGATGCTTGCGTAAAATCACCGGAAAGACCACTTAGTGTTATTTTTCCGAGAAACAACGGGCGAATAAGAAGCCCAAATGCTGCGTATTTTAGGTGGAGCTACATTCCTAGAGACATGGTTGCTAACAAATTATCATGTATTAGAATACATAAGATTTCGATGGTGTAAATGTGTATGGACGCCTCGCACAACACGGTCAATCATTTGACTACACAAGACGATACCAGAATGACATTGTTGTCTACTCTGAGAACGGCCTTCGTGCAGCAATGGGAAACCTTAAACGGGGAACAAGAGTCGTTATCGCTAACGACATTTATATAACAAAAACAATAAATGTAAACATACAAAGCGAGTCCCTTCTTAAGACTTCAAACGTTGACAGGAGAGAGGTTATCATTAGCGGCTTCGGCGGTGGATCTCTTCGCGTAAAAGATAACGTTAGTGCTGATTTTCCATTGTTTTCTTTTGGTACCAGTGAGCAGTCCGGTATCACCTTTAGCAATCTTTATATAGAGCGTTTTAAATACTTTATACAATGCACACCGTCTTCCGGTGCCGTGTATCATGCAGACGTATCAATAAAGGATTGTTATTTTGAAGGGGTTGAGGAGGCTGTGTCTCTCGAGTCTGCTGGCGTTGTGTTTTTTACCAGAGCAAAAATAACTAATAACAGGTTTATTAATACAGACTTTCACAAGTCAGGAACCAATACTCTTATTTTTTTGTATTCAGTTATCTCTGGTAATACGTTTGGATCAATAACAATGTCTGGCGGTTCGTACATATATATGAACTCAACAAACTTTTCAAACAATATTACTTCTGGCGATATGGAGCTAAATGGAACAAATAGCGTTGTTGACGGTAACGTTTTTAGGGATCTTGTTATAAACACGGCTGCTGTTAAATTTATATTTACTAATAATAAATTCTGGGAAAAAAGATTATCTATAAACAATGCTCAGGGATTTATATGTAGAAATAACTCCGATAACACGACCGAAAGAGATATATTGTCTCCGGGGAGAGTGAGTATTCCGGGAGAGATTGTCGGTCAAACCGTTATCGATGGCGTCAATACTGGTTTTTCGTGCGAAACAGCCAGCACGACATATAAGCAACTTAACGACGACACTGATGCAAACAAGAAAGCAAGCGTTTCTTTTTATGTGCCTGCTAATAAAAAAATAGTTATACGGTTAAACACCGCTCTTAGGGATTTTGATGGCAGCTCTGGTTTGTTTTATATAAGACTTACCGATGTTGATGATGAAACATCTCCCGCTACCTTTGCCGCATACATAAACGACGAACACATTGCCCTGTATAACGCTACGCTTTTTCCGATATACACCTTTGAGTGGTTTATTGATGGAAATGATTCAGATATAAACTGGGCAGCAGGTGATCTGAAAACTTTTTATTTTCAGATCAAAGTGCAGACAACAAGTGAGACCGTATCAGTCAGAGCCGGTGCCTCGTATATTCCAATGAATATATCAGCAGTGGGCGTTTCCGATGACCTTAACTTTGTGGACATGGACTAATGAAAGTAAATATTGCAGACTTTGATTTAAGGAATATGGAAATCAATCAGGCAGGGGAGCTTGCTGTTCGACATGGACGAACCGATTACCAGAACTTAAGAAACCCAGATGGATCCACGTTAACATCTTTAAGTTTTGACGCAAATAAGGCATTTTCTGTTAAGTCTCAGTTTGTTGACGATATAAGGTTTTATATACTTGGGGCAAACAGGGATGCCGCGGGCGCTCTTTCTGGTGGCGATATATTCTTGATGGTTTTAGATGAAACTCTTGATTACAGAAACAGAAAACAGATTATCAATCTTGGTAAATATAGAAATGTTAGAGCCTTGACGAGCGCGGTGGTTAATGGCCAGCTCATAATCTCAAGCCCTGATCTTCCTACGTTGTGGGGTTATACCGGAAGCGGTGTCACTTTTGCCAGAAAACAGGACTCCGTTAATGTGACAACCGAAACAATATCTATCCCAAATGGTATATGTGTTTCGTGGGCAGGTAGATGCGTTATAGCAAAAGGTGAAGCTTTGTTTGTTAGCGATCCCTTGGCTCCCAGAACTTATACTGCTGGCGGAATAGTAACGTTGCCGGGAACTGTTTACGGCTTACATGTCGGCGTAAACGGAGAACTTATTGCTGTAACAGGTAACGGTGTCTACTCTTTAAGTTCTCAAGCTGCATCTCAAGGACAGAACATTATTGGGTCGCTGCAGAAACTAAGCTCGTACAGAGCATCGTCTTACGAATGCTCTGCGCTTACCCCGAATGGGTTATATGGTTTAACAAGGAGAGGTGTGACAAGAATAGACACCGACTCTTCAGAGGAAATCATTGTATCAGATGGTTCATACATCAGATCTTTAACAGAAATGATTAACTACCCAGACTACAGGGTAGGTAAGTTATTTCAAACAGAAAAAGGATTATGCTTATCTATTGGAGATATTGATTCTGATGGGGATGATGATTATACCGGTGGAGCTTGCATGATTGATTTCCACACGGGAACAAAGTCTTGGTGGACGGAAAGAGCGGTAACAAGAATAGAGAGCGTTTTTAAATCAAGAGAGGGTGACGATGTTTTTCTTTTAAGAAGCGCAACCGGAACTCCGCCGTTCACAGGCAGAACAAAAGTGGCAATGTTTGATAAAATAGGTAACACGAACGAAACCCCGACAACGGGGTACGTCTCCGGCATTGTCGCATCAGACTTGGAGAAGTCACCAGTTGTTAGATATGTTTACATGTCTGCAAACAATGGTGGCCTAAAATCAAGCTGCGCTGTTAGGGGTGAGAAGTTTCGCAGAAACGGAACACTGCAAGAAGTTGTTACAAAATCAAATGGAATAGTAATAGGTACTGATTTCTGGGCTGACTCAATGACAGATAAGAGAAGATATAAAACAGCAGAGCTTGTTAGGTCTAGGTTTGATTTTGCAAAGCACACCAATGATATATCTTTAGAGGTTGGTATTCAGGGAGCAACGGCTCGTGTTCGTGTTTTAAATCTTGATATTAAGGGATATGGAGTTAATACGGCGTAATGGGATTTTCAAACAACACAATAATAGACGAGTCAACACTGAGGACAAGGCTGCAGGCCTGTTACGAGTCCGCTCCTGATGGAACTGGAACTCATATTTCGGAGCAGTTCATCAAGGGAAATGCTTTTACTGTTCTTAGGTTTAAACAAAAAGACTTGGCGGCTGGAACGGAATACACATCTAGGTTTGTAAGCACAGATGATTTTGATGTGTTTCTTGCTGGTATTGATATGAGGTACAGGGCTGCTCTGGGAGGCGCTGGTTTAACTTACGTTACTGCTCATATTAGAGGCTCTGTTGGAGATGCTCAAAACGATTTACCTGTTAACGATAACCTTTTTTTAACTCAACCTATTTCTAATGTTTCTGGCGAGGTAAAGTCTACTGGTGGCGAGGTTATTAGGGATAGAATGTATCTTGCTTACGATAAGTCAGGATCGGCTACACAGCATGGAGTAAGGTACGGATCTTATTTGTTGAACGAAAACAATCCATGCAATACTCTGTTAAAGGGAGCGAGCTACGATGTAACAATCAAGGCCTTGGATGACCCCTCGGTTGTCGGCAACTCTCATACCGTAAACTTTTTCGTCGTGCTTAAATCGAAGCTCAGGAGAAACTAATGTTTATAAAGTCTGGTGATTCAAAATACCACCCAAGAGACGGTGAGACTTTAGATCCTCAAAAGCTAAATGCTAACTTTAGAGATGCTGCGCAAAAAATAAGATACGTACAATCGCTCAAGTACACGTACAGCGTAATGCAGTTTGACTTGATTGGTGTGGATTTCAGTAAACCATCCGAAGAGAGAAGGTTTATTATTAGGCCTCCTTCTGATTGCGAAATTGTCGGATGTCATCTTTCTGCTGTTGGGTTGACAGGTGATCAAAGTGTAACGGCAAGATGGCTATCACCGGCAGACTTAACTGCCGGTGGTGGATTAAGTGGTCAGATAGCACTTGTATCCGCGTCTTCAACTGGTGGCGCAGGTACAGCTTCCCCGGTAGCATCAAACGTTGTCCTACCTGATGGAGGCGAGACCGTTTCTTGGGATTATATAACAATAGAAAACAATCCGAGTTTTGCTACGTCGGAAGACATTACGCAGAGAGTTGTAAGACTCTCTGCTAATAATAACTATGTTATCGAGATGACATCATCCGACAGCACATTGGTTTTAAACTCTGCAAAACCAGCATCATTAACCTTGTGGATGAGAACTAATCGCGGAAGCTTTGAGGGTTGGGATATGATTGAGCTTTTAGATGGCTCCAATATACCATATGTGACACCTCCTGCAGGGGGCGACCCTAGAGGCATTGGTAACATCATTGATGATTTAAGCGCCCAAGCAGCATTAGCTATTTCTGCGTCAAACTCTGAAACGCATAGATGCGATGTTGTAAGGGTTGGAAGCCCTATTGATGTTGCAGCGGCGGTTGATGATTTATCCAACGACTTGTCTCAAAGAATACCAAGACCTCCTAAGGTCTTGGATAACGCACCTTACGCTACAGCACCTGACTCTCTCAAGACGAACACAGAGTGGGGCCTCCATAGGGTTGACTTTGTTATGGTGTCAAGCGATGCGGCCTTCGGCGCAGGGTACAATCCGGCGCTAGAGCTATTATCTGATGGCGTAATCGCCCCACCTGCTGCTGGAACAAACTTTTACAAAATATCCGACCCAACGGTTAGCGCGTTTAAAGAGGTTTACATTCAGGGGCCAACAGCGGATGGTTCAGGTGCCGGCCTTGAAGATCAGATCCACTCAGAAACAGCAGGCACAAATCCGCTAGACCCGGCCAAAGACCTTCACTTCAGCCCAACAATGACAAGCGCGACAGAAAACGTCGCATCAGTGTATATGTATATATGGTACAAGTTAAATACCTAAGGAGATAATAATGGTTTACAGAGGATTGGCACAAAGAGCCGTATCAACAACCCGTCCCTCAATCAGGGATGAGGAAGACGAAATGAGAGCTAGGGCTTCAGCGGCAAACCGCGTAATGCAGAACACTAAGGCTGCAACCATCCCAAGCCCAATGCCTACCGGAGACGCTGCGCCTACGGCAGCAGCGTCGCAAAGAGGACTTGTTAATACTGGTCCAGCAAATACGGCAGGATTGACAAACAACCAGTCAATGATGCAGCCAAGGCAGACATCATCATCAACGCTGACAGGGATATTTAGCAATTTAGGCTCTGCTGATGAATCTGTTATAAATACTGCTATCGGATCAGGCGCGACAGCTGGGGCCACGCAGGGAAACATGGCCGGACCCAGCACAGGAAAAACTCTCCCAACATACAGTCCGGGCTTCATCCTAACACCCGGAGTAGACACTCCGGCTCAAGCCAGTGATTACCAACCTACGAACATGCCAGACGAAAGAGGGTTTAGGGATAGACTTGAAGAGGTTCTCATGGGTAAACTAAATGAGACACCCGAAGAGAGGGCACAAAGAGAAGCAGGAAGAGCCCTTGTTGCCGCAAGGGCTCAGGCTGGTCGAGGCCAAATGGGTATGTCTGGTGGTATGCTTGCCCTTCAGTCAGACATCATGGGTGACGCAATTGCTAAGGCTGAAGACAGGTTGTTTCAGCAGCAGCTCGGAGCAGGGAGAATTGGCACACAGCTTGAGGCTCTTGATAAAGCTGAAAGACTTGGGCTTCTTGATTATATGGAAACTGCTGACTTTGGAAGTCAGGCTGAGGCTAAGAAGTTTCTTGAGGACTACCTTGGTATGGATTCCGGCACCGGAACTTTGATGTATGATTTGATGGGCGGCAATGATGAGGACGGCAGAAATCTTGCCCCAGCAAGAGGCGGTGGCAGAGGTAGCGGTTCTTACGATGAGCAGGTTGACGATATGGGGTCAATACCTGATGGGTACGAGTTTTCCTATAATGATGACGAATATGCTTATTTTACAAACAGTGAAGGTAGAACCATAAGGGCACCCGGAAGAGCGGAGACTATTTAAAATGGCAACTATTATTGAAAACGACTTAGGTCTTACAACAGAAGATTTTACGCCCGAAGAAATGGCTTTCTTTCAGGACTACATGAGCAAGCAAAGAGACATTATGAGTTCGTCACCGACAACGGTTAGCCCTGAAGAGGACATGCTTACTGAGCGGTACTTTCAAGTGATGGATGCGGCACTGGCCAGAAAAAAAGCCAAGGCTGCGGCTGGCTCAGCCAACGTGCAGCAAGCAGCAAAAGCCCTTGCTGCGCAAAAGGCCGTTGGGGGGCCGATAGATGTTGACAACATTTCAATAGTTGAAAAATACAGCCCTGAGTACTACGAGGTTGGCGAAGCAATGCGGCCAAAAATATCTGGAGATCTTGTTCATGGAGACATAACTCCCGAGGCCATTGCAGCAGCGACCGCTGTTTTCGAGCCACCGCAAAGCATTACCGGAGAGGTTGATAAGTTTTACGACGAGTCGACAATGAGGGGTATTATTGCAACAGACAGGGAGCGAATACAGCAGGGTTATGATCAGATTAATGAGCTAAGAAGAAGGGGAATGCAGGCAAGGAGAGGTAGTCCTGCAGCGGGCGCACCCGGATTTACCTACCCAACACCAAAAGATCTCTCTGACCTTAAAGGCTTCAGGGGAGATATTTCAAGAATGAAAGGCATGCTAGAGAACGAGATGTCGGGCACATCCTACGCCGACCTTAGCGGTCAAACATTGCCGCCAGAGTTTCCAGATTTGCCATCAGGAGACGCTCCTCAAAGAGGAACGATGGCTACGCCGGAAGAGCAGAGAAACGATCTCATGTTGCAATACAATATGCATGAGGAAGCAATGAGAAACATACCGAGAACAGTTCTTGGGCAGATCGCCCCTAGGGATCAAGCAGAGTTTTCTCACCACAAAAGAGAATCAGACAGGGCATTAGCACTGCTTGAAGGTATCGACAAAGGCGCTGCGGAAAAGGACGCGGCGTTTAACATGATGGAAGATGCCGGCATCCCTCAAGAGTATCCCCCTATCAACAGCACAACAAAAGACTTCAATGTCGTAGGCGATGTCGAGCTTAGCGACACAGGCATGATTCCTAAGAAGGATTATTATCCATTTGGCATGATGGATGATAACTTTGGAAAACTTTATCAGCCAGACGTGAGCACTAAAAGCAGAGGTGTTGAGGTTAAGGCACTTAGCCCTACCGGTCGCAAGCGAGCAGCGGAGAAGGCGGGCAAAGAGATGGCAGGTGAGAGTGCGCCAAGAGAGCAGGCACCAACCCAGAGCAAAGCACAGGAGATTGCTGAGCAGTCTGCCCAGAACATGATCGAAAGGCTGATAGACAAGCAAAGCCAAGGAGCAGGTCTTGCAACCTTGATGCCTTCAATCCGTATGTTTAATGAGCAGTTAAGAAGGGCAGCTGAGAGAGATCCAAGTATGGATGATCTAGAAAAAAGATTAAAAAGCACTCGAACAGGGCGAGAGCTGTTTGCCTTGGACGCCGAGGTTAGAAACCTCGGCAGAGACAGGGCAGCAAGAGAGGCTGCTGCTGGTATGACTGGAGCTATTGAGGCTGGAGCGGGATCAGCACAGGCTCACTTCAGGATAGAAAACGCCAAGGAGAAGGCAAGAGGTACAACGGCTAAAGAGGTTTTCGGCAGCATGGGCGCTGTTGAGCTTCTTGGTTACGAGAAAAGCCACGAGGACTATCTAAACAAAGAGCCTTCTGTTCGCATTGCGTACAACAACGCGATACAGGACAAGTTAAAAGAGATTGATGAAAAAGAAAAAGTTCTTGCAGGGATGAGGTTTTCCGATCGAATGGATATGCTTAACGAGCAGAAAGCAATGCTGGCTATTGAGAAAGCAATGCTTGAAAACAAGAAGCTTGGTCTTGAGATCCAAAAAAAGAAAACACCATCTCTTAAGCAGTACAAAGCAAGCCTAACCTCTGCCGCATCAATGGCTAATAAGTTTTTAACCGACCCATATATTCGGGCAAGACTGGTTACGGATGCCAAGATTACAAAGGAGGCGGTGAATGCCGCAAGAGCTATACTTAGGGAAAAGTCCGACGTTGACGCAGGTAAGACTTATACAAAATCAGAGCTATCCAAGCTGCAAAAGAGTCAAAGAGATCACTTTGAAACTCTTATGAGGGTATTTAGCGGGAAAACGATTGATTTTTAAAGTTAAGCAGTTGACACTGTAGCGGAGGTGTAAATGTCAACCGAAGATATTTACTCGCTTTCTGACGAAGAATACTTCAAGGTTATGCGGGAACGTTATCCTGATGTTTACGGCAGCGGGCCGGAACAACAGGAGTCTGCTCAGCGGCAACGAACTGCTCCAGCAGAGTTTTCTACATCAAAGAGCGAACTGCAAAACCAGCTTGAAGAATATGCTGATACGTTTGAATCAGCAATAAACAAGTATGTCCCGGAAGGCATGGAGTCTTTAACAGTGCAGTCTGTTTCTGACACTGTTAACTTTTTGTCTCAAAGAATCCCAGAACTTATTGACTTAACCGAGAAGGCAAGGCAGGGGGACGATGATGCTGTTCAACAGCTCGCCGGAGCCACTCCTTTTGGAGGTGCCGGAGCAGCTGTTGTGCAGGAGGCAATGGACACTTTAGCCAAGGATGATCCAGCTTACCGGAGAAGGCTTGAGGCTATGTCCGGGGACAAGTATTACACCGAGCAGGAAATCAACCAACTTCCACCAGAAGAGCAGGATCGAATAAGATCAAAACAAGGAGATGCTCTAGATAAAATCATTCACGGTGGGTCCAACTTTTGGAATGGCGCAAAAGCGGTGCTGCAAAACGCCTACGATAACTTTTCTAAAGCAGACTCTGTTGGTGACTACATTGCGGCGTACGCAGACTTTAACGCCTCAACGACAGGACTTGGCGCAGCGCCGATGATAGCAAGAGCCTCTCTGGATTTCGCTGATACAGTTAGAACAGATCCCGTTGGAACCACTGCCGTATTATATGGGACAGCAAAGGCCCCAGCAAGAGTCAGGGCAGCACTCGGCAAGGCCCCAGTCAAAGGGGCCGCACAAAAGCTTAGGGAGGCAGAGGCTGTTAAAAGCCCTGCGGAAAAAATTGAATCGTTTGCAATGGGTCTTCGAGATAAAGATAACGCAACCCTAAACGTTATGGGTGAAGCCATCCTAGCCGCACAGAGAGGCGCACCCATAGGAGAGGGTCTAGTTGTAAGAGGCGCAAGCCAACCTATAACAGCAATGGCGTCCGCAGCACTCCCCTATGTTTTCTCTAAAGACAGCATGGCTGGACTTAGTCAGTTACAGAAAAACAGAATCAAACAAGGCGATAGGATGGCAAGAGGAAGGCAAGGTAAGCTTGCCGACGACATCAACAGCATTGTGGAGCAAAGCCCTTTTGCCTTTGGTTTGATGCGCGAGTTTGTAACTCGCAATCAAAAGCTAATGCCGGAAACTTTTGAGGTAGTAAAAAACATTGAGGACCTTTATAGAAGGTTTGAAAAGGTTGATGATAACCTTAGAGCGCAGATAGATAAGAAAGTTTTAAACAGGGAATCGGTTGCAGAGCTTGGTGTTAAGCTGAGAGAGAACCAGTCAAACCAGTCAAAGCTTAACGCGGCAATAAAAAAACTAGATCTTGAAGAGATAGATAATATCAGAACAATAAACAAAGATCTGCTGTACTCAAGAGAAAACATACCGATAGAGTTTAAAGAGCTTAGAAATCTAGACAACTGGAAGACGGCAGCAAGAAGAACCATCGAGGAACAGCCGGAATCTTTCATGAATATTACTTATGAGGGCAAGCCTGTTCACCCATTGAGTTTTGTCTTGGATGGAATCAACAAGAGCAGACCAATGCGCGATTTTGATGTTAACAAAATCGGCGTCAATGTTAAGATGGCAAAGAACGCAGCACCTGAAGCGGCAGAGTTTCTTGTGTCACATCAGAACGCAGTCGTAGATCTTGTTAGGATGGCAGCAGAGCAAGCAAAAGATCTAGCTGAAATCAGAAGGCCTGACGGCAGACCGCTTATCAGCGAGCGGCAGTTGTTGGCAAATACGCTTGCCGGATACTTTCCAGAAGGAAAGCTTGCCAGAGCATTTGGTGAGACTGCTGACAAAGTAAAGAACTCTAAGTCTGCTAGGGGTATTGATGACGCCATCAAGATCACCGAAGACCACCTTCGCATGGCAAAAGAAAGGCGGCAAGAGCTTCGCACTAAGCCTCCGAAAACACTGGAGGAGGCAATTAAATACGTAAAGCAAGACGCTGATGCAATCCGTAACTACCAGAACGTACTCATGGGCAATGCGTACACCATTGAGAAAGCTAGAACTTGGGCAGACCTTTACACCATGCTGGAGGAAACTGGTCAGATCTTTAACGAAAAACCTGCTCGCGCAGGGTACGTTAAGGCTGCACCAAAAAAGGGAACCGCAATCGAGTTTGGTCCAATGCAGAACAAATACATCCCAAGAGCTATCCATGAAAACATTACAAGGTACGACAGAGAATGGGGCCATCTGCTAAAAGGCTTAAGAGAGGCGCAGCAAATATTTAAGACAACGAAGACCGTAATGAATGCGCCGTATTTCTACAACACGGCACTTGGTCTCGCGTTCGCTCAATGGCTCTACGGTGGTAAACCTGTAGATATTATTTTTGGAATGAAAGACTATGCATCAAAGGGCAAGTATTACAAGCCAATGAGGGATGCAGGATTCCTAATGAACGCAGACGAACTAGTTGGGTTGGAAACAGGGAACAAGAGTCTGATTAAAAAGCTTGGCACTGCATACAAAAGCAAGGTTGATGCAGACCAGTATTCAAATGTAGCAAGATCACTTGAGAATCTTTTAGAGGATTTTGAGAATCCTCTAAAAATAAAAGACACCAAAAAGAAGAAGCTACTGAGAGACGCAGGGCTTGTTGCGGTTCTTGGCGGCGGTGGTGCCGCGTTAGCGGGGCCAGCGGGCGCAGCACTTGGCGTTGCTCAAGCAGCAATCCTTCCAAGGGGTCGATACCTATCCACGCTACTGGACCAAGGTAGCCGGGTCGCATCTTTTAAGCGGTTCATTAACACGGAGGCTGCATCGATTGCAGCTAAGAGAAGGATACCAAAAAACAAAGCAGTCGACATTGCCCTTAAAGACCCAGAGACTGTAAGGCGAGCAGGTGAGTTTGCCCTGTATACCAATATCGATTACTCGTATGTCCCAATGGGTGTCGAGAAGATGTCTGCGCTTGTACCAGCAACTCCATTTATCAAGTTTGCACATAGGGCGCTAGGGGCGATGATGGCTTATCCGGGCAAGAACCCAATAAAGTTTGCAGCTTTTTCTGATGCACACAGAAAGCACATGGAGAACATCGACGAAAACAGAAAAGCCCTTTATACTTTTGCCCCAATCAACACAGCTGGAGCTGTGATTGATCTCGATGGTGATAGCTATTTAAACATAGGGTATTCAATTTTTACAGAGCAACTTCTTTCTGATGCGACGGCACTGCCGTCGCTGGTAATGGGCGGCACTGGGCCTGTAATGTATGGCGGTCAAGTTTTAGACAAGGTTGGAAACTTTGGCCAGAGAGTGGAAGATATTTTTGCCAAGGGATATACTGAATCAATCATTAACACCATAAAGGGCGTTGATAGGTTTGGAAACCCACTAAGAACAAAATCAGATCTTGCCGTAAACCTTGTTGGCTCAGTGTCTCCATCAAGCCTTTACTATGCAAAAGAAATGATGGAAGCAGCTCAGTCGAAAGACGGCAAAAACAGGAACGGCTTTACGGTTCAGCAGTTATTTATGAACTCATTTGGTTTAAAGGTGACACCAAAGTCGGAAGTAAATAGAAAGCTTGACAATATTGCATACTCTTACCAGAGAAACCTTAACAGGCTTATAAAGGCGTACGAGTCGGACATTAGAAATGCTAAAACAAAGGGAGACATTAAAGAGGCAACAGTGGAGTACAGGGCTAATGTCGCCGAGCTTATTGAAAGGTTTGACTCTTTACATGAGGGTGATACTCTTAGCCTTATCAACAGGCTGGGGAGGTAAAAATGGCAACTAAAAAAAAGAAGGTCGCAAAAAAGAAAGAAGAGATCGTTATGCTTAACAACAAAGACTTGGTGGATATATTAAAGGAGGAGATGTCTCCATCTGCAAAGCTTTTGAAAGTAGGAATGATCTTGGCAGGCGGTGTAAATCTTAATATTTACACCGTTGGACACAGGCTTAAAATGCACGCAGGTGAGATACACCAAGCATTGTCAGAGCTGAGGCATCACAGGTCCATTGAGCCCGGACAACAACGAGATACTGTAAACATAAGGAGATAACATGGAAAGCGTAATGATATGGGCAGCACTTATTCTTGGTGTAATGAACGCCCTGTTGCCAATAGCTAAAAAGTTGGCACTGAAAACACAGACAAAGAACGACGACAAGATTGTAGAGTTCTTCGAGGAGGCACTTCTTTTAGCTAAGAGCGTTAAAGCTGAAAAGGAAGCCCTCGAAGGCGCTAAAAAAAAATCTACTTAGAACTCTCGTTAGCCATGTCAAAGAGAAACAAGAGTATAGACAGCCTGAAGGATCCCTTTCGCTCTCAGATCAGTTCTCTAAAATGCCTGATCGACAAAGAAGGATTGCCCTTTATCATCTTCGAGACGCTAAGAAGCAACGAGAGGCAAGAGAGGTTAAAAGCGACAGGAGCAAGCAAGGCGGGAGCAGGTCAAAGCCCACATAACTATGGGTTGGCCTGTGACTTTGTTTTAGACACGAAGAAGATCAAGGTAAGAGAGAGACCTTGGAATGGCAAAATGTATCCAGATGCATGGGACTATGAAACACCTGAAGCCAAGGCTGCTTATGATCGCCTTGGCGAGCTTGCTGAGTCTATCGGTCTTGAATGGGGCGGACGGTGGAAGTTTCTTGATGTGCCGCATGTTCAACTTAAGAACTGGAAAGAGTTTAAATAAACTGGTCGCTCAACCCCCAGTTTTGAGGCTCGTAATAATCTATAAGGTTAGCCCTGCTCAGTATCTTCATGACCCGTTTTGCTCTCAGGTTCAACCTCACAGCTATCGATAGAGGCTGCACGCCTGCCTTGTACAGGGAGATCACCTCTTTCCTTTTCTCGTTTTCGCTCATTGATATTTTTAGGAAGTGTCTTGGTGACGAACCCATCATATACTCCTACCTGATTCCACATATCAGCCTCTCCCCAGCTCTAAAACTGTATAAAGCTTGCGGTACTCTATGTTAAACACGTCGCACCTCGCTTTGAAGTTATTATTACCATCACCGTCACCCTTCTTCAAAGGAGTGGCGGTGTTAAAAAATAAGTCAGAAGGTATATATCCCATAACATGTGCCTTTGTTAAATCTTTATTAATCGAAACAAAAATATAATAGTCACACTTTTGTTTTCCGTTTAATGTGTTAACGCTGCCAACATAGTTAAGCTTGGGTGGTACGGTTCTTACTTTGGTCTTCACATCGAACGTTGCATTTAAAAATGCTATATCCCAATCGTAAGTATTCTGATGTCGAGCTGCGCCCCCAAGCGCAGCGCAAGCAGCATATTCCCCAAGTATGCCAGCCACTGTTCCATCGCCTTTTCTTATACTGTTGGATAGCTTGTGCTTAAAAAAGCTGGCTTCTTCTATCGCTCTTTCAATCCATCGCTCTTTGATATCAATGATAGCGACATCTGATCTCTCTTCGGTTTTTTTTTAAGAGGTGCCCCGGCCTTGGCGGAGTAAACGTACTGGCCAACGTCTGCGTAATACTGCATCTGAGCAACGGTGGTGACAGGGTGATTATCTAGCTCATGAGGAACTATGGCTGTAACCCTGCAAGATGGAAACACCTGTTTGATCGGCCTAAGCATTTTCATAGCTGTATCCCAGCTACATTCAGAGTTGTTAATAATGCGGACTTCAGGAGCAGTTAACTTCATAATACATTTTCATTAGATCATCGAAGAGATCCATCCTCATGGTTACGTAGGTCTCTCCCCTGTTCCACTTGGTTATAGCAATAGGCCTCATTCGACCACATGCTTTAGATGCCTGCTCCATTGCTGCCTTTATGTTTGGCCTTGCACCTATTTTGCATTCAACCCAGATGTCTCCAACATTTACAACATCAGGGCATTCAGCGCCATCGCGATACTGTATGCCGCGCCGGGCTTTTATGAAGCCCAGCTTCTGAAAGTGTTTAGCCATTTCTCTTTCAAAGTTGTGGCCCTTGGTGCGTGATCTCTTGCCAGTCAAACCGAGTCTATCCTACCGTACTGGTCTTCGTTCTCATAATCGATCTGCTCTTGCAGGTCTTGGTTCCTGATAACCATCATCTTCATACGGCTCAGGATTACGTTGGCCTCAGAGAAAGTAAACTTAATAACTCTGGCATGAGAGTCTGGCCGAGGCGTATCCACCTCGCCGACGGCCCCCATCTCTGCGTTTTCGTATTCTTGTATGCGTTTTTCCATCAACTCTATCAGTTTGTTTTCCATCACTGCTCCCCTTCTGGTTCGTCTGTTGGCATCTTGTCTGTCACTGTAGTAAAAAAAATCTCATTAATCAAATCTCTATCTGCTTTACGGTTAAAATACCTATGCGCTTGTGGCCACAATCGTAATGGTTTTCTTTCTTCTGGTGACTTTCCTGATGACATATCCGATATGCTTTCCTCTAGCTCTTCGCATGCCATGGCTACTATGTATGCCGATATGCCAAACTCTTTTATGATTGCGCATTTGTCGTTCTCCGTCTTAGCGTCTTCGAGGTACTCAAGGAGATTCAGCATCGCCTGTTCCACTACGTGATCTCTCATTAAAACCTGTTTTCTCTCTTGCTTCTTCAACTTCGCTCCAGAACTTCAGGCACTCAGCCTTCATTTTTTCATGCAAAAATATATCTGCATCTATTCTGTGAATCTCCCTGTCCGCAGTGGTTAAGTGGTGGACTGCTAAGTCCCATCTATCTATGCCTGTAATCATCATGTAGTATTGACACTGTAAATAATAGGACTCGGGCATTTTATGCTCCAGTAAATCCCACTTTCTTTTGCCAAAATAATGAGTAACCTTAGCCTCAAAGCCCCACTTGATACCAGAGACCGCAAGGCCTAGTTTGTGCGGGCTAACCTTGTACCTTCCGTTAAGCCTTACAAGGCCATCGGGAGACCCAACCATGAAGGGGTACTCGGGGTGAACGAATGTGTGACTTGGGAGAAGGTCTTCTTCGGACTCCTTAACTGGATCCATAACCGACTCTTTGGTTGTGTACTCATACCACTTAATAACGGCAGACTCGTACAAGAGACCGCTCTCTGTGTATTTGTTACCTTCAAAGTCGTCCTCCATCTGACCGCTCTTCAACAGAAAGATCTTCTCCCTTGTGGCGTACTCATTTTTTCCCATGATGGCGCTAACATCGGTGCCGCCAATGCGATCAACCCTATCTTTTAAGTCTTCAAAAATAATCACAAACACTCCGAGAAGCCTAGTAGGAAACCAACTACAGCCCCAGTCCACTTAAGGGCAGTCATCCCGCCCTCAATCTTTAATAATAAAAACCGTTGCTCTTGCTGCTTTTGAAGAACAGCCTGAAGCTGTTCTTCAATCAACTCAATCCTAGCCTCAAGATCTTTCATTGTCATAATATCACACTCTCTACCTTCCACTTGGCTAACCTAGCTCTACCATCTGAACCGTCTATGATGTGAAGGCCAACGCTAAAAGGCTTGGCCTCTCTGCCGCCCTTTACTCTTACGAAAACATTGTTCGTTATACCTTCTGCGTTGATATCATTAATGCTACTCATGGATATTAATCCATCCACTGCTCCAAAGATTGCACCGCTCCCCCTAATGGTAAACCCGGGGTTTGCCTTGTCTGTTGACGCAGGCTTTCTTGTGTGGTGAATCACGAGAACCGCAGCACCTGTTATGTCTCTTATGTTTCTCAAGTTCTCCATGATCTTAATGATTTTTGCTGAGTCGTTCTCGTCGTCAAAGTGAAGATTTCTAAATGGATCAAACACAAGTAAATCTAAATCAGGTTTTATTTCCTTGATTGCATTTGCAAACTGTATGGCTTTTTGCGGGTCGCCTATGTCGATGCCACCACCAAAGCGAAACATAAGATCGAGATCTTTAACGTCTGGTATATTTTTAGACTTAGCGAGAGCGTTGACTCTTGCTTGCACGTTGTACTTGCCATCCTCTAAAAAGCAAAAGAGAACACTGCCTTTGCGCCCATTGCCTAAAAGCAATGGGTCGTTAAACAAGTCACCGCCCGACGCGATGGTTAGCCCTAGCTCTATAGAGAACCAAGACTTAGCAGTCTTTGGGGCACCGACCAGCATTACTAGATTCTTCTTTTCAACCACTCCTTCAACCAGCCAGTCTATTGGTGGTGGAGTTGCACCCAAGAAATCCTTGGCGTCTATTATTTTTAGTGACTCTTTAGTGTAGGATGTTTGGATATTTTCAACCGCCTTATCTTTAAATGGTGGCGGTGATACCTCATTAAGATCGAGTTCATCAATGTATTGTTTCGTTCTGCCGAATAAATCTTCTTTTTCAATCAAGTTTAAACCCTTCATAGATAAATGCCTTTCTGACAATCTTTCTTGCACTTTGCAGTCTTACGTTTACTGCCTGCCTTGTTATGTTTAATGCTTTAGCGATGTCTATTTCACGCATATCCCTGCCGTAATATAGTCGCCACGTTATCCATTTTTCCGGGCTAAGATTATCTCTCGCATACTCCCAAGCTAGGTTGTATTTAAATTGTAAATCGACTTGTTCCGTTGTCGCTTCGTCCATTTCCAAAGCTTGTTCTGCGGTGAAATAAAGTTCTCCCGTCTTTGTCACCTGCTCGTTCTCTTGTTGTCTTATCCTTTTTTTTCTTTTTGAACTCGCATCAGATCTAATGCGATACCAAATGGTTCTCCAGAATGGGTAGATGTTTCCGCTGTCGTCTACGTATTTTCCATACTCTTGAACGCATTTCGCAATGATAATCAATCCATCTTGGTACATGTCTTCGATGTCATGGTTATTATAGTTTGGGTTTCTTTTAAATCTTTGAGCGAGCGACCAAGCAATATGTTGATATTGCTTGATCACCTCACCCATTGCTTCCCTGTTGCCAGCTTGAGCCCTGCGTATCAGGCGAGGGTTCTCTGGTAGGTACTCGTTAGAATGGGACGTCTGATTTTTTTTCACTGCTTTCCTTTTTAGGAATCGGAAACTCCCAATCGGTTACACGAATAATAGCCTTGCTTCTATTATTGCCTTCCTTGTCCTGCCACTTTTCTTGCTCTAGTGAACCCACAGCAATCACGCCATCTCCCTTGCGGAAATGCTCAGCAAAGGTAGCGCCCCTTTTACCCCATAACTTGCAGTCGAAAAAGTCAGAGCCCTTTTTGTCTTCCGCTTTTGGGTCGTACCTATTGCTTACCACCGTGAATGTACACAAGCAAAGGTCATCCTTAAAGACTTTGACCTCCGGATCTTTTATCAGTCTCGCACTTACACTTACATTTAGCATTTTATGCCTCCTCTTTCTTTGTTGTTTTCTCGATATGTTGCTTTCTATCCATCGCGGCCAGTCGCATCTTCACCTTCTCGTCCTCCGGCAAGCGGTTGATGTCGTCTGCGTAGAACGCGCAGACCTGAGACCATTCGGGCAGCTTATGGGTGTTCACCAGATCATGGAGAAACTGTTGCATTATCTTGCCACCATCATCATGGCTCAGCTCCTCCCTCTCCTGATGACTGTCCTCCTTGCCCTTGTGGACAGGGTTGTCTTTGTCGTACAAGCTGTTACCAAACTGATTGCCGAAGGTACGAAAGCACCTTTTCATCGCATCAGTCACGGCCTCTTTGACTGCTTTGTCCCGGCCCATTTTGAGACTGGATGACCCAGTGCCCACATCAGTGCGCACAATCCATTCTCCGGGCTCGCCACAGTCAACCTTGATCTGGACAATGGCTACAGCTTCGAAGCCCTTGTCGGTCTCGTGGATGTCCATAGACTTGACTGCCATATTCCAGCCATCGAATCCAAAGATTCGATTGGCGGTCTCAATGGCGTAGTGCCCTTCGATGTAGGAGACTACAAAGCCTCCCTGCTTTCTCTTAGCTACTGCCCCTGTGGGTAATCCCTTAACTAACTGTTCTTGTATTCTTTCTAGCATTGCTTTTTTCCTCCTTGTGGCTTATTGTAAATCAAAAGGATCGAACCATTTTTCGATACCTTTGCCCTCTTTGCGCTTCTCCCCCTTGTCGCAGAGAGGGTCTTTTATTTCATCGGTTTCTTTATCTAAGTAAAACAGTTGCGTACCTAGTAGGCACACCTCCGTAATCCTCCCAGATCTGGCCCATCTCACCACAGTTCTCTCATGAATGCCATGTTTCTCTGACATGGTTCTCTTGGTGTAGATCTGATGCTCATCAGCTAA
>TARA_R100000654_G_scaffold23279_1_pt1 | contig 32214 bp, 46 predicted proteins | sample TARA_R100000654 | Tara Oceans TARA_R100000654 (sample SAMEA2622473) | marine metagenome | biome: marine biome (ENVO:00000447); feature: surface water layer (ENVO:00002042); material: "saline water (ENVO:00002010), including plankton (ENVO:xxxxxxxx)" | depth 5 m
CTTGCAAGAACAACATCAGACCCATTCGCAGCTGTAAAGTCTGCTGAAGCTAATTTAATTCCATTAAGATATACGTCTAACATACCTACAGTATATCCACTGGTAGCAAAAGAAGTTTGCCCAGAAGTAGCAGTGAAAGTATCTCTTGTTTGTGTAGCTTGTGGGGTGGGTATGTTTCCTAAATATCCTGCCATGATTTATCCTATCTCACTTGCTTTATCTCTTGCGGCTCTATCTTTGTAGTCACTCCGTTTTGTGACCATCTCAACAAACTTATCTTGTGAACTTGGGATTGGGTCAGTAAAGCTATCATCATTCATAAGTTTCGTTGTCCACTCAGACTGCATCCTTTTCCAACAGTTATTTACCTTGCCTGTCATTGCCGCCTGTAACCACGCATCTAGGTCTAGCAAATCATTCTTCAGAATTGTTTGTTCTGTGTCTGTAAGTTCTACAGTTAATGTTAGTTTTGCCATTTATTTCTCCTTAACACACTAAATAACCAGAAAAATTTGTCCATGTTCCAGTACCTTCTACGTGACTGTGGTTGGGACTGCCACCATACTGTTTAATTTGAAGATATGCAGTGTCACTTGCATCCATGTCCGTCAAAAAAGAACTACTCCAAGTCCAAAAAGCAGGGTCTGAACTAAAGTCGTCTGTTGATAATAATTTATAATGATCCCTGTTAGAAGTTCTAATATATAACAAATAATATTCAGCACCATTATCAACCAAATCTATTCTTACATGAGCGTTAAATTGGTATTTTCCTGTTACAGCTGCAGTGAATGTGTTTGATGAAAAATCTGCATTGTTGTCAAAGACCTCCGTGTCAAAGGTAATAGTTGTGTCAACATTTCTATCAAAGTCTTGACTAGCAGATTTGGTAACTAAAAAAGCAGATTGTTTAGGCATAGTCACATGACCAGAACTATCAATAGTCATAGCCGTAGTACCATTATCACCTTTTATCGTATCAACTAATAAACTACCACCGATGTCAGCATCACCACTAACTTCTGCCGCAGTGGTACTAAGAAGAACAGCTTTACTTCCTATATATCCTGCCATTAGGTTTGCTCCATATAACTCATTGTTGCTGAAATCTTATCTGCCACTGAACAATCAATCTTTATAATATCACCAACATTCAATATTATCTTTCCATCAAGCACTGAAAGAGTAGATCCACTTGGTATGGGTGCATCCTTGATAATATGAGCTGTTGTATTCTGTGTCTGTGATGTTTGAGTAGTTGTACTTACAAGAGTAACACTAGCTGTAACCTGTGCAGTATGTACATTTGCTAAGTTTAATCCCAGAACAACTATCGTACTTCCTGACTGTACTGTATACAAAGTTTCTGGAGTTCCTGCACTAGCAGGACAAACATCCCTTGTGATTACACGAAAATTATTTGGCATCTTATCCTCCTAACGCTATCGCCAAGGCTGTAGCTTCGTCAGCCGCCGCAGTTGCCGTTGTTGCTCCAATGTCAGAAAGAACCTCAGAGGTACTTCTGCTCTCTAAACCATTTGCTGTAAATCTTGCATATTCATCATCAGCAACAGAAGCACTATCAATCTTAACGGCATTGGTATTTGATATTCCAAAGGTTAGTGAAGCCTGAGCACCAATGTCACTCAACACTTCTGCTGTACTTCTACTCTCTAATCCGTTGGCTGTAAAACGAGCATACTCATCATCTGCTACTGAACTGCTATCCACCTTAACTGCATTCGTATTGCTAATTCCAAAAGTTAAAGAGGCTTGCCCACCAATATCACTAAGAACTTCTGAAGCACTCCTACCTTCTATTGATGTACCTGACACTCTAAGAAAATCATCATCAGCAACACCAGAAGTAAAAACTGGAAGATTACCATTTGATATACCTGTAGATAGTGTTGCTGTTGTAGTTATAGCTGTACCATTGAGCGTCATAGCATCAGCTTCTAATGTACCATCTACATCAACATTGCCAGAAATATCCAAAGATGCCGCCACTATCTCACCACTAGCAGTTAATGTAGTTATGTTAGGATTAGCTCCTGATCCTGCAAGAGAAGCCATATCCGCAATCACTGAACTTGTAGCCAAAAGGTTTAAGTCCTCCACAATGGCACTTGTAGCCAGGAGATTAAGGTCTGTAACAATATCGGAGGTAGCTAGGGTATTGAGGTCACTTACTATATCGGCAGTGGCGAGGGTATTCAGATCACTCACAATATCACTGGTTGCAAGGGTGTTTAAGTCTGACACTATATCGCTTGTAGCTAACGTATTAAGATCACTTACCACATCACTGGTGGCTAACGTATTTAAGTCTGACACTATATCACTGGTAGCCAAGGTATTGAGATCAGATACAAAGTCACTGGTTATAAGTGAAGCTACTCCTGCAACAGAAGAAACACTAGATGCTATACCGGCAACAGTTGTTACATTAGAACTAATACCGGCTACTGTTGTGACGTTAGATGATATGCCGGCTACAGTGTTGATATTGGCGGTAATAGCTGAGAGAGAGTTTACATTTGCAATAGTGGGTCCGGCTTCCGGGTTGCCGGTTGTGGCATTAAAACCTAGCACCGTTCCTAACCTGGAGGCTTTATCCGGGAGTGTCATTGATATTGTATCTATATCATATTCCGGGGCTACAAGTGCTCGGTCCAGTTTCTTATCAATTTGCTGTTGAACCATAAGGCTTGTATCAAAGTCTGTTTCCAGTGATGCAGCAGTAATGGGTCCACCTGTGCTATAGACTGACGTTCTCGCTAGAGGAACATTCGATACAATCGTTATTGTTTGGGAAGAGGTGGGGAAATTACTTGAAGTAAATCTTACTCTACCCGTTCCGTCCGTATTTATCTTGGAAGTTTCAGAACTAGAGTTCTCCACATTGTAATGGGTTCCGGCAGTTTTTAATGTACTGTCAACATACACTTTAACTTCAGTATGAGCATTTATTTGAAAAGCAAACTCAAAGGGTCCGGCACTACCATTCCCGGTATAACTTTTCCATCTTACTGTGCTCGTTATGTTTGTCATTCTAAAACTACCTTCTAGTATTTATACTTAATTACCAAGTGAATATCCATCCTTTTCTGGATTGTCGATCCTGTACAAGCGATTTAATCGACCTTGCGTCATTACACTCATCTTAGCCGCATCTCTGTGGTCACCCAGTATATCATTAAGTCTTTTAAACTTTTCATCATCAGGCAGACCGATATATTCTAAATGTTCATCGGCATTCGGGTCTGTAACTATTGTATTTAATCTATTGCGTAACGTCATGTTTACATCATAAAAGTCATCACCAGGCATATTACCGTCCATATCAGAGTTGTTGACGGCATCAACATAACTTAAATACTCTTCGGCTGTCATAGCATAACCGGCTACCTTGCGTGGGTGAAAACTAAACTCACCAAAGCCTAACTGAGAAAGTCTCATTAGTTCTAAGTCTACTTGGTCATACGCTCCTGTTTGAATTCTCATTGGGTTGAAGGATTGGATAAGTTTTCCATTTTTCTTTAGCTGTTCCTCATCCATCTGCATAATTGGTTCATTCCAAAAATTTACATCATCGTATGTATTCTGAGAAAAAAGTGGATGCCTTGCTCTTGCTTGATTTAATACCTCTAACCATCCTTTCCAAAAAGGACTTATATCTTCTATTCGCATACTGTTTATCTGATCGTCTGTTAGCATGGTATTAGATTTAAAAGGATCACTTAACCTTTCAAGTGTGGCTTGGAAGGAAGTAGTTCCCATAAAAGGATAATCAACAAAGTTTCTTGCTAATGGACCTAATCCAAGACTGGTTGATGTTTCTACTTGACCGCCGACAGCCGTAGCAAATCCTGCTCCTCGTCTGCCTAAATAACGCATAAAAGCTTCTCCTCTGTTTTCTGCGTCATCATATTTATTGCCAAGTATTTCCTGCATTTCAGCTAATCCTTGCATGAACGGTATATTGGATGAATATTCCATTGTAGTCATAAGCAAAGAATTAAGTAACTTTTCCTGTAAATCAGCATCTTGGTTATATTCTACAAAGTTATTGTAATCTGCCGCCGCAACTAAAAGCATAGAAATAGGATCAAATCTATTGAAGGAATAGAACTTATAGGTGTCATCATCTTGCTTAATACCTATAGAGGTAGAGGGTACGTTTGCCCCCTTGTTGTAAATAGCTCTAGCCTTCCTATTACCCGGACCTGTACCGGTTACGATAACATCATCTCCGTAGTATCCCGATGTTAGGGCAATCATAGATCCTATAACACCCCACCCGGTTATAAGTTTACTAAGTGCCTCATCAAACTCACGACCTTCACCTTTAATTAATGCTTTCATAGTAGGGTACGGGTTTATAGATCTGTCTGCGACTTCCTTGAAAATATTAGTTGGTGTTTTGAAAAATGGTACACCTAAAACTTTAGCTACATGATTATTAAATAATGAGTTGCCGCCTTGAGCTATAGTCCCCATGAAACGTCCATCGGCTGTAATTGGTGCTTGAAAGGTTTCCTTAAGTGATACCTCTCTTTCTCTTTTTAAAACATCTGGCGGTGGATCATTTAAATATTTAGTGTACATTGCTGAAGCATACTCTTGTGCCTCGTCTTGACTAAAACCTGCACTTAATCGTTTCTCAAATTCTATATGCTGTGCTCTGTATGCCTCCTGATAACGTACTCTTCTGCGTATCATTACCTTAAAATATTCATCTTCAGCCGCTAGAAATCGTCCAGGTAGTCTTGTAGCAATACCCATAATATTTATAAAAGCCGGCATAAAATTACCCTGCTGTACCTGCTCCATGATATCTGCGATATTGTTTGTATCACCTAATGCTAGTTCTCTGATATCTAACTTAGACATAAGATCGCCACTTTCACCCGTTACCATTGTACGAGCCATAAGTTTAAACGCATCCTTCTGAGCCATAAGAGATCCATGCAGAAACGCTTGTGTTTCTATTAACGTTGCCCGGTCATCACCGGCACCAAAAAAGTCTCTTCTAATATTTCCAATAACACCGGCTACACCTGTTTCAGCTAAGCGTTGAAGTTGAAAGGCACTATTACCGGCTACGTTTACTGTGTGCGTTACTGGTGAAGAGAGAAGGGCATTAATGTAGGCTTCCATCATAAAATCTATTGTCTTACGTCCATACGTTGCCGTCTTTGAAAGATAATCTGGGGTACGTCTGCTCGGTAAAGTGGCTACAACAGCTAGGTCATAAAGTGCTTCTTTTTCTTCTAGCTCCGATAGTATTTGGTTTGTAGCACTGACTGATTGCATATCCATAGACGGACCATAGTTACCGCCAATACCTAACCGTGTATCCATATCAATAACTTTCTGGGCATGAGATCCGACTGCTAATGTACGTCCGGCTTCACTCATAGCACCACTGACTTGGGCGGCTAGATTTTCTGTTATTACTCTAAGTTTTTGAAATTTCCTATATTCACTTGCAAATTCTTCTTGTGAAATTGTACCCTCTGCTTTTCTTTTTATAATACTTGACGCTCCATACTTTGCTTCGTCTGATAGACGTTTCATCATTAATAGACCGCCTAAAACCTCCTCTGGCTTCATCGTTTCACCGGGCTTACGCATCAATGTCTTTTTTGAAATCTCAAACAATCCCATTTGGTTAGCAAGTTTTGTCATGTCTTCAATAGACATTTTACCTCTACGGGCAAACTTAAACAGCTCTATGTTTTGTGCTTTTAACTGGTTTAGAAAATCATAAGAGGATGGATCGTCGGCATCCAATTCCATTTTTTTCATACCCTTGTACAATGTTATAGCGTCTATTAATATATCTTCCCCATCAAAAATATCGCCCAGTCTACCCATGTTAAGACCCGGACCCTTGTATCCATTGTCTGTAAATACCTCCATCAAACTTTCGATGTCTTTATCTCTAGCGTCTGGCAGAACTACAGTCTTGCCGATAACTTCTGGGGTATCTGTAGGTAGGTCTTTACCGAATGTCTCAGCTTCAGCACTTCTACCTAAGTCTCTGAGCTTGTTAATAGTTGCATCGATAATAGCGGCAGGTGCTTTTAACTTTCCTCTAAATTCAGCCATCATCACCTCCATCTAGTAGTTTCATTTGTATGGATTTGGCTTCATCGTAACTACTTGAGACGGGCAAATCTTCGATATTAACACCACCAAAATAATTTGGATCATGGACAAAGAATACTATATCCGGCTCTCCGTTATTGTATTCAGCAAAAGTTTCCTTGTTCCAATTGTCAGGAGCAAACTCATCATTCCACTGCGCACGAGAAACTGGTTTAAATCCGACTGTTTCATAAACGTCTGGAAGCATTGTATTGAATGCATCTAAGTGTGTACCACCTTCTCGAATTGCTAGTTGTAGTGTCGCATATATTGTCTTTGGTGGATTATTAGCACTATTAAATACACCTACAATATCTCCTTCTGATGTTATAGCAAAACCGCCACCATGCTCGGTTCTATATAGCTTTGCGTCCTTTAAGGTTTCAGGTGTTTGTGGAGAAACTTGAGCACCGAATGGATGGGTATCAATTACACTTTGTAACTCAGTTACATAATCGTCTACATTTGCCGAGGTTTCGACATTAGTAATTCTTGGTATGTTTAATCCGGCTTCATTGTAACGAGATAAAACCTCTGGATTAGGCTCAAAAGTTACCCCCCTATAAAGTCCAACATCTCCTTGGCTTTCTTCTCCGTAAGGTTGGGATGCCGTGCCATCGCCGTCTGAATTATTGAGTTGCTGAATTCGTCTGTTTTGCCTGACGGCTCGTTTTCCCCTAGAGATTGATCGGAAGTTTGTGAGTTCCGGGTCTGTCTGTTCAATCTCAGTTTCAACAACATCGCTTCGCTGAATTCCTGATCCTTCTGGTTTAAGGTCATTTAATGTCTCCGCTCCTTCACTAAAACTTTTTGGTCTCGATTTTACTCCCAGTTCCGTATATAGGTTCTGTTCGTTATACCACAATATAGCCTGTATATCTTGTTTTGACAAGTTAAGCTCTTTCAATGCAGGATTATTTTGAAGGTCTTCTATAAATGCCTCCATATCCTGTCTGTCAGATATATTTTTTGGTTGCCCTAATTCTGTTCCATCAGGAAGCCTTCCTTTAGTTTCAAATGTTCCTTCGTACCTTCTAATACCTCTTGTAAACCAAATGTCTTTTGTGGCGGCATCGTAGCCGTTTATGTTCATAGAAAAGTTACCAGTCTTATCGCCAATAATTTTAGCACCTAAATGCATATCACCTTGCTTGCCACCTAAACTTGGACCACCTTTAAGACCTGCTTCGATTCTAAGATCTGTCAATTCTTTTAAACTGTGTGGAGATAACCAAAAATCTGCAAAACCTTCCTCACCAAACTTATCTAATAGAAACTGAATAATACCAAGAGATTGTCCTACATTCGTGCCTCTTCTACCAAAACCTGCGTTTTTAACTCCCTCTATAGTCGTACCTGGTGGAGGAGGTGAAGTATCTATTTTACCTGTCTTAATCCACTTGAGAAATTGTGCAGTACCGATACGGGTATTCAATGGTACGTCATTACCATTAGACATAGCACCAGAAATAGCAGACCAAATTACTCTGTGTGTTTCGTTATTCCGTAAACTTTCAGCACCTGGTATGCCGGCTAAACTTTTAAATGTTTTTACTACGTCATCATCATACCAACCTTTTCCAGACACAGGTTTAGTAAGCATTGTTAATATTTCTTTAGCGGCAGTTTCACCGCCTAATTTCCTATCATCTGCATTAGAAAAATCTAATGGTCTACCATAAGAAATATTGTGTGCCTCATCTAAATGCCCTTGAATATCTTCAATTTTTATTTTGACATTTTTACTAGGATCTACACCAGATCGTTGTCTAGCAATCGTTTCAATTTCAGCTTTAGCATTTTCTATATTAAATTCTGATTTAAGAGTACCTTCCTGTTTTCTGCCTTTAATTATTTTGCTAATTAAAGCTAAACCCTGATCCGTAAGAGCCGTAGGATCCATACCCATATTTAGCTGTGTAGAGCCTTTGTTTTCGTCTATCCTAGCCTGTGCATCATCTCCGGCTTTTATAAGGCTCTCAGTGACGTTATTCTTCATCTCATTAAGTTTCGGACTGTTCTTTATGCGTGTGTATAGAGCTCCGATACCTGAGATAGCCTGGTCTAGCTTTTCACCTAGATATCCACCACCAAGAAAGTTCTCCGGGGCTTTCTGTAATTTCTGTATTATGTAGGCGGCATCCTCGTCTGCCTGTAGTCCTTCTAGAATAAGAGACTTTATTTCAGAGTTAGGAAGGGCAAGGTCTAATCCCATAGATATCATAGCTTGCTCATCAGCCGGCACTGCTATCGCCTCAGTCGCTCCATAACCCAACACATTAGCCAAAAACTTATTACCCATACCCATTGCTTGAGCACCTCTAGATACAGTTGCACCGGGAGCTACAAACTCACCTACAGGCTCACCAATATACTGACCTCCAATAGTCTGGGCATTGTTGTCATACTCCAACATATTCGCTGTGAAATCATTGAGATCTTTTAAACCGGGAATATTCTCATCCATCCACGGCACTACATTTTCGTTATAACCCGGTAGGAAAGTTCGGTTAAATTCTTCTGCAAAATTAAAGATACCTCGCGGTACACCCTTCACTGCACCCACGACACCCTGACCTATATTAGTGCCTACTTCTGCCTTATTTTCTGCAACACCTGCTTGTGTTTCTGCAAAGCCAGTAGCAAAGCTTTCCAGACTATCAAAAGGTCCATCTGGCTGTACGTTTAGAGCCATACCCCCGTTGCGAATAGAAAACACATGATTACCATTCTTGGCACTTTCGTTACTATCGACAACTGCACTAGCAAGATCATTTTGCGTGGTCACTCGGTTCCCTCCGCTCTTTTGATAATATTTTCAAACGCTGTTATTCTTTTTGGTGCATTATCTTTAGTAATCTGTAAATTTAGTTTTCTAAGAGCCTCATTATCAGTTCTGTTTGCTTTTATATAACGCACTATTAATTTCAAATTAGCAATATGCTCTCCCTCAGTAAATTTACTTATAAGTTCCTCTTGCAATTGGTCTTTAAGCATCACTGATTCAACTTGGGAACTAGCATTTATTTCTGCTTGTTTCTTCAAAAGTTCATTAGTTCTTTTCTGTAGTAACTCCCCGTTTGTCGCAACAAATTCACTAGCAATAAACTGTAAATTCACATCTTCATCTTTTTTCTTAGCTTGAGATATTGCTTCGTCAAGTTTTGTAATACCCTCTGTATATAATTTTTTTGAAATTTTAAAAAAATCATCATCCTTATCTTCAAGAATGTTTGCATTAGGGTCATACCCTAGCTTTTTAAGTATTCTGACCGCTTGCGTATAATCTTCATTAAGTGAGTTTTCTACTGCAGTAGTTGCTAAGTCAAAATCATCCCCATCTAATAAATGCTGTACGCGTTCAAGCTGTGCAAATGTTAATTCACCTTGCCTAGCTAAATTTAAAACTCGTACCACCCTAATATCAGTTGTATCTGAGACGGCTCGTCTGGTGCCATCGTTAAGTATTCTTGTATCTTTTAGAATTGTTGTAAGTCTGTTAGCGTCAGTGTCTCCTATATATTTAGTAACAACTTCTATATGACCTAATGCCGATTGGTACTGTTCTTCAGTCATTGGATTTTTTGTAAGTTTTATAAACTCAAGTCGTGCATTTTCTCCAAGTCTCTTTTTTGTATCACTTTCAATATTTTCTAATGCACTGTTTGTTTCTCTTTTTAATCTTATTTCATTTCTAATTCTAGTGGCTACAGCCTGTCTAAAGTCTGTATTGTTTAATCTTTGAAGACCAAAGATATTATCCATCTCTTCGTTACCAAGAGACTTTCCGGCAACAATCTTATTTGCTACTACACTTGCATTAGTGCTTTCTAAAGCAAAGTTAAGTATCTTACCTTCAGCCCAAGAGTTTACACCTTTATTCCAGTTATCGAGTTCAGTGGTAATCATACTTTTTGTGTATGCTCCAGGAACACTTTGCACAAACGAGTTAAAACGTGTTTCTAAAAATGAAATTGTCTCATTATTTAAACTATTACTTCCCACCAAAGCATCTAGCTCAGAGGAAAGGTTTTGAATTCGTCTATCTACTGAAGTGTAATGACCAGAGTTAATACTATTCGTAGCGTCTGAAATACTAGCTTTTTGATAGGCATTAAACTGACTAGCGGCAGACAATCCTAACCGGGCGGTAAGTTTCTTGGCTAATGCCGGAGCAGTAGGACTAAGGATACCTTCATACCCCATAATTATACTGTCGAGACTATCTCTCAATGCGGAGGGTTCTATTTTATTTAGTGTAGCCTGAAAGACTGTATCATTTATCTGTTCGGTAGCAGTGACATAAACATCATTCTCTAAGACTGTAATTGCGGCATCTTTAGCCGCACGACCAAAAACAGTAGACGTATCAAACTGCTCAAAGGCATCTGTATTTTCTGCATTGGCATCCTGAACCATTTTAAGGGTAGGGGCATTCTCTACACCAAACTCTGCACCTTGAATTTTTGCCTGTGTCTCCATCTGACGGAGTGCAAAATTTGTCATGCGATCCATAGACTGAGAGAGAACCGCCATAGTTCTACGACCCTCTTGAAGGGCTAACCCTTGCGGCATCTGGGTTTTCTGAAACCTCTCGCCTATTGATTGATATGGTTTAAATACTTCTGCCATCTATATCACCGGGGCTACACTTTCTGATCCGTACCCTAAACTGTCCATAGACATAGCCGTAGATCCTATAGTAGACATCGCTCCTATAAATCCCTGAAGCTGTGCCTGTTGACCGGCTAGTCTTGCATCTTCTGCTCTCATTACTCCACCGGCTAATGCCATGTTTGCGTTAAAGGCTACATTTCGTAGATCTTCTGCCGCAGGTTTCATAACTAAAAAGATACCTCGATCTGCTACCGTACCTATGCCAGGGCTTACCCCAGTACGGGGTGTTCCGGCTATAATACTAGCTAAACTAGCATTAGTACGTCTTATGGCTTCTACCCCCCGTTTTTTTGCATTGAGAGCATCTATAGATGCTTGGAGCTTTTCCCGTCTTGCTTTATCTTCATACTGTCGCTTGGCAAGGGATCCGGCTCTGATTTGAGCCATTGCTGATATTCCTGATGAAATTGCGGCTACTGCCATAAAAGACATATTATGCTCCTGTACTTAGTTTGTATTCCAACCCGATGACGGTTACGAATTGTGGAGTAGTCATTGTCAGTGTCAGTTGTGCTTCATCGGAATATCCCAAGATAGGAGATATACGCTTACGTCCACTGAATGTTGTAGATGAGGCTCCGGCAGTAGCAGGTAGCAGGGAGAAGGGTACCTCCACACCATTGATCGCAAGGTTTTGGGAAAGTAAGAGGACAGGCGTTGCCTCTAATATTCTACGTTTTCTACTTACGACCACACCGCTCGGTTGGCGTGGCTCTGCCGGAAGAGTTTTAACCTCAACTGCGTAGCTCAATCCTACCTCTACATAAGTCGTAGGAGCTTGATCAATCGTAATGGCATTAGAGGATACAGTCTTACCAGTGATGACAAGATCATCCCGTACTACATCCACTGCTAATCCCTCTAAATGATTTAATGAGCCACAAGTTGTGTTGCTTGGTAAACTTTGATCTGGAGAGGTTGCTCCAGAAAAATATTGTATTGCCGCATCAGTTGTACGGTCATCGTCAAATACTTCTAAGTAATACTTTGTTTGATTTGTTGGTATGGTTCTTTTAACAACTGTATAGATATCCTCTACGTCCACCCCAACGTCAATGTACTCACCATTAGTCACCCACTCTACAGGAGCAACCACGTTCTGGGGACGGAGCATAGTATAGACTGCCATTGTTCCATCGGTGGAATTAACAATCATTAACAAATCCCCATCGTCTGTGGAGGTAGCAGACCGGAGAGCCATTTTCGTTGGGGCTTTCAGTAAATGTGAACTAAACAAGGACACATTGTTAGAATTGTAGTTGAGGTCACTATCACTAAATAAAAATTCTCTAAGAGACTTACCTGATCGCTGTATGAAAAAAGTAGCCGCTTCTGTGCCAGTCGGTCTAATGCCTTCTTTTATACCTCGCCTGGTAGAGGATTTCACCACTAGATTACTTGGTGTAATAGGATCCAACGTGGACTGTGGAATAAAGAACTCACCCGAACTTGTAAAGATTTGTAAGTCTCTACCGGACCGTATGGCATTAATTGAGTTAATACTATCTGAACTAAGTGTTACAAAGAGTGCGTCATCCGCTAGAGCTTCACTAGATTTAAAGTTAAAGAAGTCTCCCACTTTCGATCCGAACAACGTGTTAGGTAGTGACTTAGACCCACCAAAAAATAATCTTCCTTCATGGAATGTGCAGGTTCTAGGGTATCCTTTGGTTGATGAAAAGACCTCCTCATACCCTGTCTCTAGCTCCCAAGCTCCAGACGCTATAGCAACACTGGCTTCAAAAAACGGTATCTCCACCATTGTTTTTACTACCGTTGAGCTTTCAAATTCTATAATTCTAGCTCTGCCAAAACCATTAGATACGTTAATATATTGATTAACATTGCCTGAGCTAAACACACCTGAACTAGCGGTTATCTTAACTGTACCATCAACCGCATCCGGGGTTATTGTGGCACTTGGATTAGATGTAGAGGTTGTGAAATTAAAAAATGGAGATGTTAGTGAAATTGTAGAATGGGTCCAAGTGGCATTTGTACCTCCTCGTACAATAGACCTTGGTGCCATATCTTCCTGAACTAAAATAAGAGTATCAGCCGACTGTGTAAAATTTATTTTGCTGAGATCTATATCCCCCATATTTATGCTGAGATAGTCATTGCCGGATCCGTTAATATTGGTGATTTGTACCTGGTTGGCAAAGACAAACATCCGTACATCGGAAGAAGATTGTTTTACAAACAACAACATAAAAGATTGATCTATGCTAAACTCAAACGGTATTAATCGTATCCCGGCAAGAGCCGTATAGCTGCCCAAATGAGATGTAAGATCAAACATAAACTTGGACCCCGGTCTACGTTCAAATCCCCCTTGGGGCATAATCATTACATTTTTTGCTCTGTCCAGTGCAGAATAATATTGTTCAATATCTACTCGTCCGTGCATTAACGGATCAACTTCACCCTGTGTAAAGTTGGATTGATACATTGTTATTCGGCTCATCGGACATCTACCAACACATAATCAGCAATTACTGAACTTGATTGACCGGCTCCGTCAATATTCATTGCTTGTCTAAAATAACCACCCCGTCCATTTTCTAATGGTGTTCCCACAGCTTCCTGTTTCCAGAACTGCGCTTTTGCTATTTGGTCAGTGACCGGTTCGGCTAAGTGCCATGCCATCATGTAGACTAAAAAGGTTACGAAATAAGACGGCATAGAACCCTCAGCTACAGTTGCCTGATAATCGACAAAGATTGTACTTTCCTGCGTAAGAAGTTCCGCTCCTTGTATTTCATATTCTGTTAGGTGAGGGGCATTGTCCGATGCTGACGCAAACACTTTACGAGGAACTCCGTTTGCCATATCGCTTGGGAGGGTAAAAGAATTTGCCCAGTAGGTTAACGGATCACCAGAACTCTCTGATAGTTGTACTTTTTTTAGTGAAAAACTCCACGGATACATACCAAGAGACATAGCTTTTACTCTGGGGTAGAGCGTGTTGCACAGTGACCCAGCAGTGGATCCGTCTGAGAAAGAAGTAATAGAGGTAGAGCCTAGAAGTTGTAATGCCTCAGAACATATAATTACGTCTGTATCACCACTCGCCATTCTCTACCCCAAATGTCGTGGTAGGGCTTGATTGCCCCACCTGTTCTTAAATATTAGTCACTGTCTGAAACAGCACCAATTGTAGTTCCATCACCGATGTCTACATCAGTTCCATCATTTGAAACCACAATGTGCATGGTTACGGTACGAGTACCGCCCGTGGCACCGTGGATCATAATCATGTCACCCACCACAAGCGTATCTGCTAGGTCATTGAAGTAACCTGCCGCATCGATTGCAGTATGTGCATCGGTAGAAGTATAAACGTAAAGTGCAGGGAGGGTGCCGGCAAATGCCTGACCGCCCAGTGTTCCCCATCCTGATCTACTAAATGCCATGATTAGCTCTCCCTACAAGTTACATCAACTAAGCCGTCTGTATCGATTACTAACGCATTAGCTGAAAACATTGATGTTACGAGGAATGATGTACGGTTTGCGACATAGTTGATCTCCGTCTTAGGAGCCATTCCCATCGCCATACCAACCGCACTGGTGTGGTACGCAAAGCAGGTTCTGTCGTTTGAACCATCCTTGTTAAGACCACCCTCAGCCCGGTCACCAATCATATGGATAGAGAAGCCGGCGAATTGCGAAATTTCCCCACGGGCAAGCCCTTGAAGTTGAATGAAGTCGCTTGATACTGCTCTTTCATCACCCAATAAGGAAGCCATATTATTTGCGTGGATCACCAAGTGACGATCTGTCATTGGCACGTTTTTAGCGGATAATGCCTTACCTGCGGCAATAATTTTACCCACGTTTAAATCACTTGCAGAAGCTGATCCTGAAGTCACCACAGTGTTAGCCACTGTTGATCCGGCAGAAGCCGCAAGCATCGCATCGAGGATTAACTGATCCTGTCTACGGGCTATTGACTTACCGAGCATTTCGGCGAGTTCAGATCGCTCGTCAAAGTTGACTTTAGCTTGGTTGAAAATATCAGAATACTCTGATGCCGACCAGTCCTTGAGGGTCACGGATGCCTGGCTGAAACTTGCATTTACTGCGGTTACCTCAGCTCCAGGTGTACGCTCACTAGCTTGTGCGGCGGCGAGTTTCGGAAATTTTACAACAGACGAACCGACTTCAGTTCTGGTACGAACTGTGCCGGCTAATACGCTTTCACCCTGATATGCCTGTTTTACTTCGGCATCGAATAACGTCAGGAAAGCACTGCTTACATTAGTTGCCATAGTTATATTTTCCCTTAACTATAAAAAAATTTACTGTCTGGTTATGGGAAAAATCCCGCCAATTTTTAAAATGGGCGGCTCTATGAGTTATCGCTTATTTCAGCATTAACACAACATGATGTTGTAACGCAAGCAAAAAGTATCTTCTAGCTTTTGTACTACTTCTTTTTCTTGGCTGTTTTAGCAGATTGTCTAAAGGCTTTAGCAGTTGGTGCTCCCTTGCTACCAGGTTTTCTCATTTTTTCTCCACTACCTGCGGATATTCTTTTCCTTTTAGCATGGATATTGGCATAAAGCCCCTTTGGTTTTTTTGGCATTGTTACTTTCCTGTTTTCTTGAGTGCGAGTTTGTGTGACGCTGTAAATGATTTTCCTTTTTTCATCTCCTTCCGCATGAAAGCCATGTGTTTTGCTGTGTGGTGTTTAGAATGTTTAGAGAGTGTTTCTTTTTGACGCTTTGTAAGTTCAGCCATTTTTACCTCATTGATTTAGAACCAGAACACTTCCATCTCTTACGAGATAACCGCAGTGGACTGTTGGGATTTTTAGCGGCTTTAGGATGCTTTTTCATCTGACCGGCAGAACGAGCACAATAACTGTCACCCTTAGACGTTCCGGGTCTGACCCGTGGTCCACCATCTTTAGCTCTACCCGCTTGCCCATAGCTCACTTTCTTACCGGTACTGGTAATTTTTACTTTAGCTTTTCCCTTTCGTGGAGCCACAGCAACCTCTATTGAATGTTATCGTAGAATTCTTTTTCTTTTTGTGCTCTCCATGCCGGGTCTGTTTTCCACCGGGGATCTTGCACATAGGCTTGTAGTTCTTGTGTAGTTTTTCTTTCACCGGTTAAACTTGGTATAGGTATTTCCTGCTCACCCGATAGGTTACGGAGTTTACGCATCAAGCGTGTTCCGTCTGCCGACCCACCCAGTTTATCAAGGAGTTCAAACTCTCCTTTGGTTATTATTCCTTTGTTGATTAAACCCTCTGCCCAGGTGATATTTGATTTTACCAAAGCATCAGAATTTTTTCCTAATAGTCTCTTTTGCTCTGCTACATACTCGTTTTGATCCATAACTTTCTGATTGGCTCCATCAATAAATTGTTGTGCCAGACCTTGAAAGTCATCCTGAGAAAATCCATAACGCTTTGCCATGTCCATGTAGTTGTTAAGCATCTCATCATCTTGTGGAATATCTTCCCCTAGAAACTTTGTATCGTATTCTTTTGGGGCTTTGTGATCTCCTCGACTAAATTTCTTTTCCAGTTCTGCGAAAGACTTAGCTAGTTTTTCCGTCTGGACACCATTCTCCGGATCCCAGAATTTATCGGGGAGCCATTCGGGTTGCACAAACTCCACATCATCCGGGTCATCACCCTCTGGTTCAGCATCTGTTTCAAGGTGCGAGTTTTCGTCATCGGCTGACGCTTCAGTGCTTTCATTCTTCTCTTCCTCTCCAACCAACGCTCCCATACCAATTTCTGGGGCTACGGCTTCAACTTCCTGAGTTGCTTCTTCAGGCATTTTTACATCTCCTTAATCTGTTTATTATTTCTCTGACTATTGAGTTTTGACCTTCTCGTGAATATCCGAATGACGGATCATCGCCCGGAAACCAAGAAGGCTGATCGATGGTTACGCTTTTGAGGTGCTCCAAGACCTTCTGACCATCGGCAGTATTGAAAACATTTGCATATAAGAAATCGAGTTGAGAAGGCTGTGCAAAATTTACTGTGGCAATCTCCTCATCATCACTGTCAAAGTTAATTGATCGGATTACCTGTGCCTGGTCCTTCATTCATTGCTCCTTGCTGTTGCTGTGCTTGTGCGGCTTGTTGTGCCTGTTGCATCATCATTTCCTGTATTTGCTGACGCTCTTCTGGGGTAGTTCTGATTTCTGCCGGAATTGCCAATTGATCTGCGATATAATCAAGTAATGTTTCCTGCTTGATTACCATTTGCCCCATTGGACCCATCTGCTGAGAAATCTGCACATACTGCATAATCTCACTAAGTTTTTCCATATTTTGCGACATAGCAATGGGAGCTACCGGTACAACTTTAATCTGTAACCCATTGACAGATAACGGAAGTTCTATCATGCCCATCTCATCCATCAACTCAAGTGTGCGTCTTACCACCGGGTACATAATCTCATTTATTAACCTACCAAAGCTACTTCCTAAGTTTTGGGATAACTGTTTCATGCGTTCCGCTATTTCAGTGGCTGATCGTGCGGACATCGTATCAGGCGGTAAGCTTTCATCCATCAATATTGCTTTGATAGATGCTATAAGATCCTGTGAACTAATCTGTGATAATTGTGGATCACCAGACCGGGGCAGGGGCTGTAGACTAGATCCCTGATTGCCGCCATTTCTGGCTACGGGTATGATCGCCCCCGGTACTAACTTAATTGAATTCGGATTAAGAACACCATCATCCATCGCGGTATAAACACCGGCAATCGAAAGTGACGCATTCTTAAAAAAATATTCCTTGAGAGTATTAAGTGATTTAATATCATGTAATGCTGTGAGCACCGGACCTCTTCCGTATCTCTCACCGGCGGCTGTCATGTACCTCGCCACGACCCAAGGAAAAGAATTTAGCCGTCTATAAACCAGTTCATGCTTACCGGCTTTGTCTAACACATGGTAGTGATACACACCCTCATCTTTATCGTAGCAGGTGATTTCCATAAGCTCGACTTTTTCATTACCCCTACCTTCATAGGTTTGTGCCATCTCTTGTGGAATTTCTGCATCTTGAAACTCTCGGTCAATATTATCAAAGGCAATCATGTGTCTCCGATAAACCTTATCCACGACCCCGTGCGGTCCATCTTCAAACGCAATTAATGCCTGGGGAATAGCCGTAAATCGGATAGGTTGCAGTTCATCACCCGGTTGTATGAGCATACACCCCGTACCAATACAAAGTTCTAGAAGAAGTTCACCCATAGCCATGTCAAAATTAGACTGACGGAGAATATCAAACATCTTGTCGGAATAGTCATCGAGGATACGTTGTATCTCTACATGACGTTCTTCAGGGATTTCCTGACCGGGTACTAATCTGCACCACTGACGCTGAATAGGGAAGATGCCAGCTTGTAATCTATTAGCAAATTTTTGTGTAGAGGAAATAGCAGTCGAATCGTAGACCCTAGACATCTTATCGTTCTTTGGAGCAGTCGTTTCGTAGTTGCCGTCGTACAAATTGCGGTTAGGTAGGACATAACGGTAGGCATCTTCATAGACAGCCCTCCACTCGTCTTTGTGAGCCATCGCTTTTTCGTAGCGTTTTTTAAGAATATCCTTGGAAAGTTTCAATAGCTTGACCTATTCATTTTAATCTTTCCCCCCGTTTCCTTCGCTAGTTTTTTTGCTGTCGCTACTCCCTTCTTCGTGTACTTGAACTTTTTTTTCATCGTTCCCTTTGTCGTTTTGTACTGCACTTCCGGCATTCGTCATCTCCATTTTTCTGGGGTTACGGATATATTTTTTCACCCTAAACCTCGTGGGTTACGTCTTGGTCCAAGTTTATTTCTCAACGGCATATTGGGGTTGCCTAGCAGAGGATCTTCCCTATCCTGAGAGACTAACGCTCTCATAGAAGAACCACTTAGGAGTGCTCTTTGCTTTGCCGCTGTTTTCTTTTTTTCTGTGGCTTCTTGTTGAGCAACGATTTGTTCCTGCTTTTGGACACTTTCGTTTGCGTCAGCTTCGGCTTGGACGCTTTCTTCTGACTTTTTACTACCACCAAAGATAAAACCCATCTAAAAATACCTCGCATAAAGTTGATAATTCGACCCATCATGTCCAAAATTTTTCATTTCACCTTCTTTCTTGAATACCATCATCTCAATCCATCGAATAGAGAGAAAGTTTTGCGAATGAACGTAGCACTGATAGCGTCTAGCTCGCAGTATTTTGGCTGTATATTCAAAAAATTTAAGGGAAGTACGGCACATTTTGAACTTGTGCTCGTCTAAGTCAGAGGTAGGTATCAACCAAGCTTCATAAACCCCCTTCCAGAAGGGAACTAAGCCAAACATAGCGTACACTTTGCCGTCTACTAAAGCCGTAAAACTGTATCCTTGGGGCAATCTCTCCACTAAAGTATGCCTATTTTCTGCTACGAGTGGGGCATCGAGGGGTCTAAGTGGAGCCCCTAGCAGATGATCGGGGTGAAATGCCACAATACGTCCACTTTTGCCGTCTAATGTAGAAATTTCTTCTATTTCTTCAGGCGAAAACATCCCAATCTACCCATGCATTAGCTTGTGTACCAAAATTTGGCGATGCTCCTCTGGTCATTGTCTTATGTTCGCCCCCACCCAACAATAAATATCCCAATGCATCCGCAACGTGGGAGTGCATATTTTTGCTAGGAACATCCTTAAATCTTTCCTGTGTACCAATAGCTACTCTCTTAAAATGATACCCACCGGCAAGGGCTTTTCGCAGTCGATAACACTCACGATGGACCATAAATCCAGGTTTACCCTCTATCAGTCGGGTCATGGGGAGTGCTCCGGCTTCTCTTCTGGTTTTGAATTCATTTGTTGCCGTTGGTCTCGCTAATAATCCCTGAGATCGTAAGTGGTCATAGGCGGTGGTTTCGTAGATCTGATCTCTTTGTGAACCTGCCGGGTCACCCCAGATCATAACGTCATGCCCCGGAAAGTAGGTATCCAGATCCTGCTTGAGCATAGTCACAAACCGTTCTAGCCCCATGTCAAAGGTTACCAATTCTCTGAGAATGTGCCATCTGCCATTAGGTGCTCTCTGCCCAAAGACTGCCGCCGGAGTTAAACCAAAGTCTAGTCCGATTTGTATGGGAACATTATCAATTTTTTCCAGATCTGTGGACATGGAGTGATCGTCATACTCAGCCCAGACGGGTTTACCTTCCTGCACATAGGTGTATTTACCCTCGGCATAACAACGGATCCAGTCAAGGTTTTTTCCTGCCAAAATTTGCTCATAATAACCACTGGGTAAATTGTCGAGGTTCTCGGCTTTGGGGTTGGTTTTCCACCATCTTCCGGCTGAGAAATTAAATCCCTGGGCTTCGGGGTTATCCTTTGGCACCTTATCGGGGTTGACCTCTACAACTCCTCCTGGTTGTTTGTAAAAACTCCACTTAAAATTTCCTTTAGGTTTTGTTTTCTCTGCATATTCATAAAGCCAAGAATCATCATCTGGAGGGTTAGTGTCAAGGATAACTCCTCGCCAAGTGGGTCCACCGTCTGCTTTCGTAGGGTATCTTCCTACCCGGTGTGATAATCCCTGAATAATTTGTACCGGCAGTTCCCGACATTCGTTTATCCAAGCGGCAGTAAGCTCTAAAGATAAAAGTTTTCGCACATCTTTAGGTTGGTCTAAGGCTAAGAATAACACCTCCATATCTATCCCGGCGGCATCATTTCGTGAGGGAAGTTTTATGTGATGCTTGATTGGTGGGGCATGGTGTACGTTTCCCCAAATATCTTCCGGAAATAATTCCAACCAGGTTTTCAAAGTAGTGGTTTTAAGCATGGGGTAGGAGTTTCGCACAATAGCAAACCGGCTGTATTTAATTCCATCTCTGGGGGAGGGCTTTTGATTAGCCGCAATCTTAAACAACTCCGCACAACAGGCATAGGATTTTCCCGAACCCACCGGACCCATAATGGATTTTATAAAAGATTTATCATTCAAAAATTTCCAGAGAACAGGTGACTTAGAAAAGTCTAGCTTCATGCCACCGGTGGGTGTAATACGGGAATTACTCATACTGTGTTACCTTTGTTGATTTTTTAGTAATTATCTCTCTAAACCTATCGGCAGTTTGCGGATTTTTTGCCTTGTTAGAAAATGCATAGATGTGAGATTTATCCCTTGCAATTGGTTTTAGGGCAAATTCTTCTGAGATTGGTCTACGTGGATTGTGCTCCTGACAGTAATACAGATTTCTTTTTTCGTTCCAATATATGCCCACGCTGTCACACTCACAGCATTTCATCTTCTCTCTTTGACCTTCACGTTCTCTCTGCGTCTGAAATCGTAGGGGTTTCTCATCATCTATATGGTCACCTTTTTCCATCATCTACCTCCATAAATTTTTTTAATTCATTGTAATTTTCTGTGCTCAATTCTTCTTTTAGTAGGGTGGCTAATCTTTTCATGTCCACCGTATATCGGAGTTCTGCTCGTATTCTCAGTCTCGCTAAATTTTCAAGTGTCATCGGTTGGTCCTACCATCTGCACTTCTACGACTGCCGGCTTATCTACATTTCTTTCCTGCTCCAACAGACCCGATGCCTTGGCTAGTGTCTGCAACACTCTCACCTTGTCGATCATTTCAATCTCAATCGTATTGCCAAGTTCACTGGGAATAACCCGGATCTTTTTTATGGCGGCGAGAACGGCTTCAGGTATATCATCAGACGATTTAACCACTGTCCGACCATCTGCTGTCCAGGTCATAACATCCGAAATTTTTGCTGTAGAAAGATTTATCAATTCCTGGGCTAACATATCCCGGTTGTCATAAATAACATCTGATCCACCCACGCTACGTCTTATCTTTCGGACACTGCCCAAGTCTTTTAGGCTTGGAAGAGGTAGTCTATTTTTTGGTTTAGAACGGGATTTCATCGTCTATATCATTTCCAGTTGGAAGATTTGGTTGTGATGTATCAGATTGACCACCCAGTAACGTAATACCGCCGGAATAATTCCTCACCACTACTTCTGTTTTATACCTGTCATTGCCGGATTGATCCTGCCACTTACGGGTTTCTAGCTGACCCTCGACCAGTACCTGCTTTCCTTTTTTGAGATAGGCTTCACACATACCCATCATGCTCTGATTAAACACTGCAATAGAATGCCATTGTGTTTTTTCTTGTTTAGAGCCGGTGTTTTTATCCTTCCATTTCTCTGTAGTTGCTATGGAAAAATTACAGACCTTATCTGTATTGTTTTGAAATGTTCGTATCTCAGCATCTTTACCAAGATTTCCTATAAGCATTACTTTATTCATTTTTACTCCTGTTTTTTGAAAAATAGTTTTGTGAGACCCCCGTATGTATGTCAGACCCCCGGGGGAGGGTAAGGTGCCTTTTCATCAGAGGGGTCTGGCGGTCCTTTATTTTACTAGCTCCTTTCATATTTATTTACCTTTGTTCTGCATCCTAGACGTTCATCTAGTAAACGGAACAGTACGGATCTTCTTCTTACTTGCTGTCCTCTTAATGATCGATGCAACGTCCATAGCCTTGGCTATCAATGCGTTTTCGAAGAACTTCATACTATACGGTGGACGTTTCTGTTGTTTGCTATGATGTTTAATAGAACTGGTTATGACTTTAAGTATCTTATCTTCACTAACCTTTTCCAGGTAACCTTCGACAATGGCTTCCTGTCTCGTGTCATGTACCCAAAGCCCTCTCCCTCCAAATTCTTTTTCTAGCTCGTGACTGTATCGATTGCATATCTCTGTAGCGATTTCTCTCTTACTCTTCTTATTCTTTAGTTCTATAAGCTTATCTACTACCTGGGGGTTGTGAGTAAGCGGCACAACGTCAGGTTGTGAAACTGTACTATCTTCTACAACATGAGGTTGTGGAATTGTGGATAACTTTGTCTCTTCATTGACCTTATTTATGGTATCTTCAGCATCCTGAACCTCTAGATATTCGGGTTTGTTATGAGCAATAACATCTTCAGTTGTCACACCCGGATCATAGATTATCCTCCAGGTAGCTCCCTTTCTTCCCTTGCTACGCAATGCATATTCTTTAATAACCTTCTCTAAATAGCCGCACTTCTCCAGTGTTACCATCTGCCGTGATACACCCTGCTGAGATATACCTAATCTCTTAGCAATAGACATCTGGTTGGGATAAGCTAACCCACTTCTACCATTCGCATGACAGCATACTGCACCCATTACTCTTATAGCGGCGCCGCCTATCCTAGCATCAGCAAAGATCCGGGAAGGTAGTATAGAATACCCAGAAGGTGGCAAACTATTATTCGTAGATCTACAGTGCTCTACTGGTGGACGCAATACCTCATACCGTGCCTCCTTAATCTGCTCTAGCTCTTCACTATCTCTCATAACTAATCCTGTTCCGGCTTTAAACATAGTGTAGGACGATACTTACAGCTCCACATCTCAGGTCTGTTGAGAGGAGGCGGCATATAAGTTGGGAGCTGACGTATAAACATAGTACATTTCACATCTTCATCCGGGTAATACTTATCTGCCATTGCCTGGCAAGCATCAGGATCCGTAAAATTCATAAACACCATCAGAACGTACATCTTAGTCTCCATTGACAGACTTGAACGTCACTTTGACGGGGGTACGCTTAAATCTCTTGGTCAGAGTTTGATAGAAAGATTTACTGTCTTTGTAATTTTCAAGAGCATTTAATAAATGTCTTTGCTTCTCGTATTCTAGGACAAGTAATCTCTCATAGCTCCAACAGTCCGGGCATCCATGATCAATCCGCTGTATGCTGTTGAGATACTTCTCTACATAAGTTTTATGTACAACATAACGACCACCTAATTTCCATGATGGAACCTCACCACTTCTTATTACTTTCAGAGCATGGTTATGAGTAATACCTACCATCTTGGCAAAGTCTTTAACGCTCATACCAACCTGTACAACATCCTGAGATACACCATCATGATACATCGTTATCCTCCTGGCTACGCTTTTGCTTCAGGATCTCTTCTACATTTGCCTCAATCTGATTGTATTGCTCCAGGTATTCCGGATCCATTTTGTACTGATCATGCTTCTTTTTATAAAAGACAGCAGTCGTGTGATCTTTACTAAACAAGCGACCTATCTGAGGATAGCTATACTCCAAGAACTTACGACATAATGACGTAAACATAACTCGTAGTTTAAGTAACTTGCCCATAACCCTGTCTCCTACTTTGTACTGCTCAAACGAAACCTTGGTGGTGTATTCTATTGCCCACTTAATATCCCGTAAGCTCAGACCTCCATTATCTTGGTTCCGGCATAAAATGCCTCGACCAACTTCTTCTTTAAGCGATACACCGGGGTTTTCATTCCCTTCACATCCTCCACCACTCGCATATTCTTTTTCTGATCGAAATACCTGAAATCCGCCTGATAACGACATATCTTTTCTCCCTTATAATTGATCTCATATATTGGTTGTAATTCTAGGTGACTGATCTCACCTGCCTCTTCCAAAAGCTTTAACTCTTGGTATCTCCTTGCCTCTTTCTTGGATGCAAACCAAATCCCGTCTACATTGGTTCGTACCGCTCGGTATTTGCTATAATTAGCCATTCCACCCACCGTGCTCACCTACCATTCTATTGAGCCGGTCATTGAGTGGCACCTTGTCCTTTTGATACCTACCTTGCATCCCTTGAGTTAATAAAACCTCACAGAGAGATGCTACACTTCTCCTCTCAATATGAGCCTGTTCCCCCAATTTTTTGTGTAAGGCAGGTGATATTCGAATAAATAATGCTTTATTTTGTTCTGTCATCTTACTGTAATTAAACCTTTTTTCTCTTTTGTTTCACTTTTTTTTACTAAAAGGAGCATCTAGTACTTGTACAAGCTATCAGAATGATATATATGTTGTATAGTGAGAAACTTTTAGGAAAGGAGTTAGCACTAAATGACATTTAAAAAGTTAACAAAGCAACAGGACGCACTTGTAGAACTCATAGCATCATTCTCAGCTATAGCAGGTGCAACATTTTCTACGAACACAAGTGACGGAAGAATGTATTCATGGCATTGTGATGAAACAGATACTTTCTGGCTTAACATTGTAGTTGATGACAGTGGAGTTTCTAATGTCTTACTCCATTCAGGTGATGACGATACTAAATTCTATGCCGTTATTGGTTACTGTAAGTATCACAACATCCCGTTAGAGATCCAGGAATAGGAGAAGAATAATGACTAAAGCAGGGAAGCCACATAGAGGGGTCTATCACGCTTACGTCCGGGTCAGTACTGAGAAGCAGGATCTAGACCGACAGCAACATATCATTAAGAAATACCTTAATGGCGGTGATTATACACTCAAATGGTACATCGATGAGGGTTACAGTGGTTCACTGGACCCAGAGGAAAGACCGGCATTGAAACAGTGCTTGTCGGATGCATTCAAGAATAAACGTAAGGGAGGGAAGGGTACTATAATAATATCTGATACTTCTCGTTTTGCTCGTAAGCGATACATGGCAGAGAAGTTCTTTGTGGAACAAATGTCTAAAGGTAAGTGTTCCTTAATCGTAGCAGAGCAACCACTCCTAGAAGAGGTGCCGGATGATATTAAGATGAAGCTCCTTCTAGATAAAGCTGACAGTGACCAGAAATATAGGGAAGAAATTAGTCTCAAAACAAAGCAGTCTCTGGACGCTATCAAGGCTGAGATAAATGCCAAAGGATTTAAGTTATCCAAACTCGGTAAGAAGATTACCAAGCTCGGTGTTCATGGTGAGATGGAGAAGGCACGGAAGCAAGCGACTAAGATAACTATTTCCAAAGCTGATGCCCATGCCGCTTATTGGTATCCAGAAATCCAGGACAGAATAAACCGGGGAATGGGTTACCGGGATATAGCAGAAGATTTTAATTTTCGTGGCAAGAAAACTGCCAAGGGTGGTGAATGGCATGCGTCAACTATTTCTAATATTGTAAAGAGGATAAACAAATGAATAAAGATAGGAATGTAGTTAGTTTGACAGAGGTTTGTGATATTGATGAAAGTCCAAGTTCGAGTAAAAATCTAGACGTGTTAAATGAAATTGATACAGAGTTTATGCGGTTTTCTAAAGCTTTATTGAGTGAAGATATTAATTACTGGAAGCGTATGAAAAGTGTACAAAGAAATCCACAAAGTCATTCGGCTCAAAAATTTTGGAGCCAATCAGAAAATTATAGAATGGTATTAGCCTATGCTGTTGAAGCTTCAATCAATGGTAGAGCGAAAGCTTTGAAGTCTATTGAACTTGAAACCAATGCGGTCATGCAAACATTGCTCAGAATTGTGAAAGATGCGGAAAGTGCCGGTTATCTCGAGGTATTTAACAAAGGCAATAATAGTGTTTATTATCCAACATCAATCAAGGCTACAAACTGGCAAACTCTACATTATCTCCAGTTTTATATTTTTGATAAAGCAATTTATAGAGCAGAAATGATTACTGGTTATAATCTAAACCAGTTTTTTGATGAGTATTTACCAAAAATAATGGTTAGTAACAAAGAAATAGATAGATTTAACACCAGATTAAAAAATCTACAGGATAACATTAAACAAAAAGTATAAACACGATGTTCGAACATGATGTTTTAACTCTGTGTTCAAACCTTTTCATAGAATATTAACTTAAACCATACTAAAAGGGTAAGGAATGGGAAAGAAAGAAGAAATAGTGATTAGAAGTAGTGACTACATAGGTAGTTTAAAGACCGAGGAACAGGAGCCAAGGAAATTGACTACCTATCAGCGACTACGTTATGAACATCAGCTTCGGCAAGATAACCATTATCTGATGACGAGGGGCTTAAAGTTTGGGTGCAGAATTACAGTACCATTAGTTACTCGGATGCAGATTAAACGTGCGTCTATTGCAATGCGAAATCTAGCTAAGAAGTTAGACAAAGTATTAGCGACCAAAGATAGTAATGACATGGACAAACTATTCCAAGCTCAAATGCACGTTACCCATACCTCTCAGCATTTAAAGAGAGAAGCCGGTATGGACCCAGATGGGTCGTATAAGGGCATAAAATAAATTCTAGACGGGTACGTCTAGTGTATAAAATATATTGAGGTACACCCGTGTAGGGTATGTACAGGAAAGGACAAAACAATGTACAATAGAATAAAGGAACGGATCTTTAAAAGTCGCATAATATATAATACGTTAAGTGCGATTACTCAGTGGTTATTTTTGTTGACTTACTTGACCAGGTTGACTGGTTCAATTTTCGTTAAACATCGATCAAATGTACTAGACACAATCGGTTTAGTTATGTTATTTTTAACTTTATATTACGTCTTAACGATCTCCTGTGCGTTAAGTGACGGATGCTACTACGGAATATCAGGAGACGCAAATGAATTCACAAACCAATAAAAAACCTGCCGGGAAACTTACTAACAGTTTTACCCATACGGGATCCTCTGAAAGTGCCATCATTATGTATGGTGAAAATAGGTGGAACAAAAAAATAGAAGAGCATAGGCAAAGAGTACGCTCTAAAGATATGGGTTCAGACACGTTTAAATTGTCACAGAAAGCCATTGAGAGGGGAAACATATTAGAACACCCTCTTGCAAAATACTGCCTAGCAAAGGTTAAAAAAAGCTGTGAGGATGTTACAGAGCTTCCAACCGATAAGGCAGATGTTCACAAAACTCTCCCGGTAGCGGCATCTTGTGATCATAAAATGTTTGTCAAAGACTATGTGGACATAGAGCATCCAATAACTAAGGAAGTGATACGTATGTCAGGACTTATCATTAATGAAATAAAAACAGATGGACATGAGAGTGGTGAACCACATCGTGATTACTACTGCCAACTTCAACATCAGCTTCTTTGTACCGGAGCACAATTTGGATGCATTACAAAGTTAGGTCCAAAGTTAGAGCTCGAAATCTATCCGTATGAACGAGATGAAGAGTTTATTGATGAGCTTACTGAGAAAGTAGTTGAATTTTGGGATCGGGTAGAGAGGGATGACCCCTACATAGAACTGCCAGAAACTAATTATTATGTTGCTGACTTAGATCAATTGGAAACAAAAGAACATGTGCAGTTCTTAGTTGATCAATACAATTCTTTGCAAGTTGAAAAATCTGACACAGAAAAGGAAATTGAAATGACCAAAAAGGCACTCATAAAAGTTCTTAAACTTTGTGAAACAGACACAGGAACAATTGGTGGCTTTATAATTTCTAATAAAAGGGTGGAGAAAAAAGCAAAGCCAGGCAAGTGGACAGAACCCACACCCGGATCTCACCATTACAGATTTAACATAAAACCAATAGGGAAAATACAATGAGTAAAACACAAACAAATGAAATAGAAGGTATTAAAGCCTTTGTTAAATTCCGTACATCAATCCCCGGATTGCATAAAGATGCCAAGGCACATAATTATAAATATGTCAGCCTTGATAACATCATGGATAATATTATTCCATTGGCAGAGGCTAACGGCTTTCGTATTTCTCATCAACAAAGTGAAGATGAGAAGGGTGAGTTTCTAGTAACAAAAATAGAGCACGTTTCTGGATGGACAGATGCCACCCGAACACCGCTACGGTATGCAGTAAATAATGATACTGGAAAGACGATGCAGTCAATGGGTTCTGCACTAACTTATGCTAGAAGGTATGGCATTAGTTGCTTGCTAGGTATCACGGCGGATGAGGATGATGATGGTTCAAAAGCAGGAAAGGCAAAGTACACATTAAAACTGCCTAAGACACAGAAATATCCTGGAGGTCAGGATGTTCCAATCAATGATCTTCATCAGTTCGCAATTAAAATGGATGAATTCATGGGTAATGTTATTAAAGCCGGTAACCCAAATTATGGCAAAGGAGCCTTAAAATATTTACAGCTTAATAATAAAATACCACTTGAAGAATTAAAAACTAACAACGTGGAAATGTACAACCAAATCACTCAAAAGTTTGGAGCTTACGATGAATAATATTATGTCACAAATAAGTACAATGTCTAAATTACCACCGACCACACGTCAAATGGATGTATTTAAATTTATAATCAAGCATATGGAAAAAAAGCACGTTGCCCCAACCATTCTACAGATCGGTAGAAAACTTAAACTTGCTTCTCCGTCAGTGGTTCACAGACATTTGAGAGAATTAGAAAAGAAGGGATATTTATATCGAGAAAAAGGTAAGCGACAAGCAATGATAGTGTTGCGAAACCTAGACGGATCGTCTATAATCTAGACTTCTATGATTTTGTCAATCTGTTCGATAAACTAGGCGGCTTTAATAGCCGCCTTTTCTTTACATCAACTCAAAGTGAGGACCATCAATAAAAGGTCTACGTCCTTCTGATCTTCTTAGATCTATGTACGAGTTCATAGCCTCTTCCATTGTGCCATCCCACTCAGCAATATTTCCTACGCTCCATGCAGCACCCCATTTAATAGCTACATCATGTTTGATTGCCGCCTGTTTCATAGCATCCGCTATATCATCATAAAGATTTAACTCCCACGATGCTCTGCTTCCTATGTATGCCATGAGATCTACTGCATCCCCGGTAAGGTGCTTAGACTTTAATGTTTGTGTAGCTCCTCGTGCCATCAAATCCTCTTGCTCTTCCTGGGTACGTAAACCACAGATAACACCAAAGTCTACGTTGCTCATTCCGATTGCCGAAACAACCACCGAATGAATTTCATTTTTAACACCGTCCAATCTTCCGAGCGATCTTTGTGATAGTTTGAATGCCATTTTAAAACCTCCTCTAGTTTTTTACGTTGTTTTTTTACTTTCCATCTAAGCAGTGGATTTTCTAATCCTTTAGATTGTTTCTTGCTACATTCTTCCACTTTTCAAATGACCTCATGCCACCCAACCCAAGTAATGAAAGTGTTAAACTTAAAAGACCTTCAGTCTGTATAGCCGGGAGAGGGATATCTGATCCGCTTACAACCACCGCCCAGTTTAGAATAGGTGCTATAAAGAATGACCATAGTAACCCTAATGCACAGATCCACATGATAGCCGGACGAGCACCTGCTACAAAAATACTTGGATGTTTAGCCTGGGCAATGTTTGCATCAGCCTGTGCTTTTTGTAATCCAATAATGGATTGCTCTAGTTGTGCTTTAAGTTCATTGGATTTATCTTTATCCTCAACAAACTTATCAACAATTGGGGCTACACTACTAATTATACTGCCAATCATTTGTTCTTTCCTATGATGAAATAACTGCCCACCAGACCACTTAATGCTAGGTACTGTGTCATCAATATACTCTCTGCTTCAGCCATCCTCAGTGGGTCATAAATCGTGGCTATCGTGCATACAATCATCATTCCCAAGGCAGACCAACACATCCACCTGCGATTACTCTGATATGTCTCTTTGTCTGGTATCGTTTCGTTCATTGCATTCCTCCTAAAAATTTAGCCCAATACACTAATCCTACGACACCACCGATCAACACTACTGTTAAACCTGCTATGCCCGTGTAGAATAGAATTGCTTCGTTTCTTTTTCTTTCTTCTTCCTTTAATCGCTTTCGTTCTTTACGTTTAACAATTTGAAAGTTCACCCAATCTGTCCACAAGCCCGGTCTACCTGCCCAAATCATGACTTCTCGCAATTGTTCTTCAGCCGCTCGTATTTCCTCCAATGCCTGAAATTCCTCTAGGTCATTAGCCGTTTGTCCTTTGAGCTTAGACATAAAGCCACTACGCTTACGGTCCATCTTTTCCTTGAGGTCAGCCTTAATTCCTACAATCTCACCAATTTGCTTTGCACAGCGAGTAAGTTCACCAGTATTTTGAATAGTTTTTTTAACGACTGCATAAGCCGCATTGAATGCCGCTAGTTCCGCAAGCATTAGACGTATCCTCTAGTATTTGTATCATTTTTTATCAAGTAGACGTTCAAGTTTGTCCTCTATCCGATGCATAGCCTCGTTTAAATTATGTATCTCATCCTTGAGTTCTGACCTGGGTGTGAAGTCCTCCCGAGTTCTGTTGAGAAGAATGTCAATACGCTTGACCTCTGACATCAACCCTCTGAAGGTCCAAAATGCAGGAGCTATAATGAGGGTTAAGACAATATTCCAGAATATAACCGGGTTAATCTCCATTAATCAGCGTCCTTTGGTTTATTACCTTTGGATAGCCATTCTTTATACTCAATGTAATCTCTGTTGCTTTCGTCACATGGAATACTAATTATGACTTTTGGGTCATCGCTTACCCTTAGTATTATATCTTCTCTAATTGAGCCGTCTAATTTTTTCTGATATTGATACATAATTATAGATCCGCATCTGCTGTCCAACCATTAAAATAATAGTCTGTTGTTTCATCACTATTTAAAGTGGTAAAACCCCATGTGTCATGTATATTAATGGGTGTTGAAGGTGTTGCATTTTCAAAAGAGGTAGTGACTGTGGGCTGTGCTCTCATTGTTTTTTTCCATTTTGTAACTATTTGTGAGTTACCATCCGTAGTTCTCGTTGCACGATAATGGTCGGCATAATTTTCCGCTTGATAATACCTTTGGCACTGGGCTAGTTCTTTTCCAAAATCATTTATATGCTCAAATTCGGTAGCTTTTTCTCCGATTTCCATCTGCCATCCAGTGATGAAAAATGTTCTACTAGTGCTGTCAAAAAAAGATGTATTATTGCTGTCTGTTCTATTAGCGTTTGTAACACTATTCCATGAAGTATTTAGTGTTCCTGAATTATAAGTGCTACCTGCGTGTAACCAAATAAATATAGCAAGAGAGCCTTCATTGTCATCATCCAAAGCACCTGTAGTATCTCCTGCAAAAGTTTTCTCTACCCTTGTCCAACCTGTAGTCACATCAAAAGTTGTACTAATAGACCTTGTATTGTCTAAATCATATACCTCCATACCATAAGTAGCAGAGGCATTTGCTTTTACATAAAAACTCACAGTTATAGGAACAGCATCAGATGTGCCTTTTTTCAAAGACTGTAAATTTTGTCCTTCAAAGTATTGAGAAAATGCAACAACCTCGCCTGAATTTATAGAAGTATCTGCCGTTGTGCAAGAAAGTTTAGTTGCATTTAAAAAACCACTAGGACCATCTGCAACCTGTTCCATCGTTAGTCTTCCTGATGTACTAAAAACTAATTTATTTCTATCTGTTACAAAATAACCTGAACTTCCACCAAGACCTGTGCTTGACGTTGCTCTTTGTGCCACGTTTTGTGCGCCATTCTGAATAAAATTCTTTGACCTTAACGAGCTACCATGATTTACATTGGCTATAAGGTCAGCTAATTCTCTGGCTTTGGTCATTACTTTGCCTCCAATGCTGTAATA
>TARA_R100000654_G_scaffold23982_2_pt1 | contig 31961 bp, 49 predicted proteins | sample TARA_R100000654 | Tara Oceans TARA_R100000654 (sample SAMEA2622473) | marine metagenome | biome: marine biome (ENVO:00000447); feature: surface water layer (ENVO:00002042); material: "saline water (ENVO:00002010), including plankton (ENVO:xxxxxxxx)" | depth 5 m
TGTCCTGGAGGTGTATCAACTGTTCCAGTAAACTCCATTTCCCCTGGCTGCGAAACACTGCCTGTTCCGATTGTGCCATTGCCAGTTCCTTGACTGTCAGTTCCTGCAACTTCTGGAGGTACTCCTTGAGCACCACCCATTGCGGACTCGACACCAGGACCTGGAGGTTGTTCTTGTCCTTGTTGCTGAGCATTTTGTAATCCTATAATTTTAGCATATATCTCAGCAGCCACTGGGTCGTTAATGACTTCATCAGGGTCTAGGTCTAAGCTATACGCAAGTTCTTTTATTATTTCAGAAATCTTAACGAATGGTGCAATCGCTGGATTCTGAACTGTTTGTAAGAACATTGTTAGCCTTTGAGACCTAACTTCTTTTTGCATCAGACTAGCTGTGCCTGTAGCTTTAATCTCTAAATCACCTTCAATGTTTAAGTCGCCATCGTAAAATTGCATATTCCATTGAAAAAAACTTTCACCGAGAGGTCTCAGTAAATGGTCATCAATGTTTTTAATTACAGTTTTTACGTTCAAGTTCGCTGCACTTAATAACATAGACATACCTGACGCAGTTCTTGTCATGCTTTGTACGCCAGTTTGTCCGTGAGAGTACGACGGAATACCTGTTGATTCATCAGCAAGTTGTCTAAACTTATCAAACATCATCATGTTTTCTGTTGCTGTATTTGGAAACTTAAGTCCATGTACAGCTTGTCCAGGCATACCTGCTTGTCTTCTAAATATTTTTCCAGGATACACATCCATTGACTGACCAGCTACAAGTGCTGATTCATCTATGTCAAAAACAAGTGAACCTGATAAAGCAAGGTTGTCTATTGCCATCCTTGCGTGTCCATTCATAATTGCTTGAGCGTCTGACATATTTTCTGGAACACCTATTCCAAAAAAACTATATGGGTTTCTTTCATAAGGAAACGCATGATAAGGTAATCTATAAGGTTGGAATGGATTAAGAACCATTCTTAACACTCTACCTTCTGTTACCCAAGCATTAATTTGTAATTCATTTTCTTCTGTAAACTCTTCTGGAACTTTTAATCCAGATTCTTCTAGAGTTGTTTTATCTACAATGCCCCAATACTCAAGAACTTCAAACCTAGAATTACTTTCATTTGATTCATAAGTTTCATCACCTAAATCTAAATTAGATTCAAAACTTCTATCTTGATAATTTGGGCCGTCTTCTAAAGTAGCAATTACTGCTTCTTTATCAAAGAATGGTCTGTTCAGCAGATTCCTTAATTGATTTCTATTAAATTTATGTCGCTGAATTGTGAACTCACATTCTTCAATACTTGTTGCATTAGGGTCTGGATAAAAATCCCAAAGACTTACATGTTCTAATTTTGGAACTTTTACTTGTTTTGGAGTGTACTGTCTAAAACCTTCTTCATTTTTACTGTATGCATGTAATGTTTTATGAAAGGTAAAAGGACCTTTTACAATTCCAGTTCCTAATAATACTGATTCAAATATTGCATTTCTTAATTCACTAGAGCCATTTGATTCTTCTATCTCATCGTGAATAAGTCTTTCCATTCTACGAGCTGCTATTTGAGCTGGTTTTATTTGAGGCATCTCTGGTAAAGGTGCAGGACCTTCTTGTAAATCTGCACCTTCATACTCTTTTTTAAGAGATGCTAAAAACTCTTCATTTAAAGAACCAAACGTAGTTCCAGGCTCTAAGGTTTTCCCATCCCCTTCAAAACCAATTGGAGTAGCCATTGGTGTTGGGGCAGGAGTCTCTGTACCCATTCCCATATTTCCTTCGATAGTTGGGTCGGGTTGCTGAAGACCGTCACCTAGCTGCTCTTTTAGGGGATTGAGATGTGCAAAAGTTGCTACACCTTCTGGTATTTTAGTTTCTTCTACGGAGATGGGAAACTTGTTGGCAGAAAACAGAACATCCGTAATTTGTCCGTAAGCTGCTAATACTTTGGTTTTTGTTACTTTTACAAAGACCCTAGACTTTTCATGGTCTCTAAATCTAACATTCTTATAATATCTACCACGATAATTGTGATAAGCTTCTAACCATCTGTCTTCATCACTTCTACGAGCAACTTCGCAGTCATAAAATTTTCTATAGATAAAAGAGGAAAGCTTAGACTTTTCCTGTTCTTTTTCCATTTCTTCTGCTGACATTGGTTCGTCTTGTGTACTACCTTGTGTATAATCTACCATAATTCCCCTTAATATTGTATATATCCCTGTATTCTATTATACAGTCATTATTTAGGTTTGTCAAGTAATTTTTTCGATAAATATGGTAATAACCATTTATTATCCTTTAATACTTGAATTAAATGATTAGATAGGCTGTTTACCACCACTTCTTCATCATTATCGCTGGAGAGTGGCTGCCCATCTGTGTTTAATGACGAGATATAAACACATGCATGAATTATCTCGTGTATTAGTGTATTTGCTTCATCTACATTAGAAAGTCCAGGCTGTATCTCAATAATGTTTTCTCTTTGAGTATACTGACCATAGCAATCTGTCATATTAGCTTTTTTAAACTCAGGAGCTTGAACCTTTAAATTTATATCTGAGTATCCTATTTTAACAGTTTTACCTTCTAAACAATTCTTACTATTTATCTTCTTTGTCACTAAATAAGTACTCCTTTTTACTATTTCTAAAATTAAATGATTTACTTGTATCTACATCACCTGGGTCTTGTTTGCACCACTCTCTAAATCTATCTTCTGGGCCGCCCATATCATTTAAACGAAATACCTTATAAGGTTGAAATACTTGTTCTATGTTTCGTTTTTTTCTGTATTTTAATAAGTCTTCATACGACATAACCATATCGTAAACTTCTTTTGTTTTTTTATTTTTAAATGTATAAGTGGGCATATTAATATCCAAATGTCGGGTCACTAGGAGTAAACCGTTTTATTTCGCCCATCTCTCTATATGTACTAGGCATTCTTGGTCTAGACATAATTAAATATCTTAAAGCATCATATGCATGGTCAGATGCTTTTGTATCAACATCTTCAGGTCTATTAGGGTCACAAGGAATACTTTGTAACTCTCTAATTAAATTTACACAGTTAGACATAATCTGAAGTCTTGGTCTTCCTGTAGTATTGTTTGGTTTTAACTTTTCGTGTATTTGTATTTTACCTTGTATTCTATTTTTATCTGCTGGTCTAAGTTTATGACCAGCTCTTACTAAAGTTTCACCAACTGTAGGACCTGTTGTTCCTGTTCTGTTCCATGCTGCAGTATCAAGAACACCTTGTATACTTCTACGCTCATCTCTTTCCATTTCAGTTATAACTTCTGCAAGGTCTTCACCTGTTAATCCTTTTTGATACAACTCTCTATAAATTATAATTGTATCATCTTCTGGGTCAATGGTAGCCCATATACAAGCTGACTCTGCTGCATAACCGTAGTCAATACCTTTATATCTTGTCCAGTGATAAGGTATTTGAAATGGAGGTATAATATGTTTTTCAGTATCAAACTCTGCAAATGCTGCACCTTCTGCAACATCCCAGTTACCTTCCATTAACTGTTTTCTTTGTACTGGTGGTAGTGATGCTAACATCTGTTCGTATCTACCATCTTCTGCAAGATAAGGGTTATCATCTAATCTTGCAGGTATAAACTTACGAGTTAATCCATCTGAACCTTTAAAAGTTTCATTAGGTGGAGATGGGTCAAGATATCTCTTTTTTACCCATTTTCCGCCGACTCCTCCAGGGTTTGCAGTACACCGAATATAAGTTCTAATCTCTGGGTCAGTTGTTCTTAATCGTGATTGCAAGTACTGAAGTGGAAACTCAGTTGGATACTGAGTTAACTCATCTATTCCAATCCAGCTATAAGCTTGTCCTTGATACCTATATACATCAGCATCTCTGTCCAGGTATCCAAACTCAAGCATAGCCCCGCTTGGAAATCTCCAAATCTTTTCTACTTCTCTAAACTTTGCTCCAGTAAAAGCTTTTGGATAAAGTTCTCTTGATTTATCTATAAGCTCTCTTAGTTCTGGCATAGACCTTCTAAGTAATAAAGCTCTGTGGCTTGGTCTGTGCATAAACCGTAGTGGGTCAACTAACATTGCATATGACTTACCACCACCTGCAGCTCCACCATATAACACATCTTGCTCTGGTGCAGCTAAGAAATCTGTCTGTGGTCCAGCGTTTGGTTTAAAAACAATAGACTCTTTGTTATCTTCTATAAACTCTTTTACCTTTGTAGGTAAATTTTCTTTTGTAGTATCTGTAAGAACAGGCGAAGTTAAAGCTTCTTTTTTGTTTTTTAACTTACCACGCTCTTGTGATAGCTTTACTTCTAGCTTTTCTATCTTTTTCTTTTTAGCTTTCAATTCACGAGCTGCTTGTAATCGTGCTTGATGCTCTCGAGTTAGATGCCTTGGACTACTAGAACCCTTTGGTCTACCTCTTTTTTTCTTAGGCGGTTCTTCCATGCTTTGCTAATAATCCGTTCTTGCTTCGTTCTTTGTCTACAATCTTTTTTAATCCTACTGCTGACATACCTCTACCTGTTTTATATTGTAGTTGTTCTGCAGCCCCTCGAAGAGATAGTGAGCCGTTTAGTATGTAACCTTTAACTTCTTCTAACGCTTCGAGTTGTTCAGGGATAGGTTCTAGAAATCCTTGGACTTCTTCTGATTCTTTATAACCAAATGGTATTGTTGAAGTTGTTCTACGCTTCAGTGCCATTGTCTTCTACTTCTCCATCTATAATTTTTATATCTTCTTTGTCTGGTAATAAAAAAATACCACCTGTAACACTATGATTAACGTCAACTCTTTCTCTTTTGCTAATACCAACTCTATCTAATAAAGTTTGGGCGGCTTGTAACTTAGCACCGACTTGTGGTATGGGAGCGTCACTCTCAAGAACATCTACTAATTTAGCCGCCGCTTTGGGAGCACTGTGAGCAAGTATGCTATTTGCAACATCTACTACCTCTTCTTTTAGGGAGTCTAGAACAGCATAGTATGATGTTTGTTCATATCCTGCTATTGTGAGGGCTTGTCGTGCATCTCCATTGGCTTCGCCAGCAAGAGCTGACAAAAACTTCTCTTGCTTTTCTGTTAATTTTCTTTTTCTTTGTTTATCTGTTGTTTGTAAAAAACTCATATACCCCTATTATACCATCTAGTTAACAAATTGTCAAGTAAAAAATAATAAAAATAAGTATTGACAAAACCGCTATTAGGGTGTATAATAATATTAGTCCCCCTGGGGGCGGTTATATACCTAGTATACACTATATAGATTTATCAAGTTAACACAAAACCGACAACACCCGACCCTGTACTTGCAGTGGGCAAGGTACTGGTTAACATTTTAAACTTCTCCCAATATTTCCCTTTACATTGCAGTCAACTTCCAAGCGGGCCAGCTACTGGTTAACAACCTAACTTGTCCATTTTGTACGACATTGCTATATATGTGGGTGGGGGGTGGGGGTGGTACTAGCCTGACCTTGCCAACCTCAATAGATATGTCAGAACTTATGACCTATATATACAAAATTTAATATAGACCTTCGCTAGAATCATCTCATAGAATTATGTCAGAATTATGTCACTACTTAACAAAGTTATAGCTAAAATTTATAACTAATATATTTATTCTTACTGTTGCAAATATACAACATATTCAATTACTTGTGGTATTTATACAACACTTAAAACAATATATATATGTAATATAGCCCTTTTCAAAAATGTTCTTAATTTCCCTTTATTTTCAATAACTTATTTAGCCGATACACTTTTTATAAATTCCCACCCAAAAAACAAAAATAATTTACATTTTAACTCATTGATTTTATTAGATAAAAAATATTTTTTCAAATATCCTTTTATTTTTTTCAAATCTATGTCATATTATAATTATGCGAAGCAAAATTTATATCAAACGCCCTGATAAAAAAGCCCGCCAATTAATTAGGCACTATGAGCTAAAAAAGGGTAGTAAGATTAACAAAGCTTATAAGAACTTGACTAAGACTGCCGATAATAACTATATATTTTATCGAATGAAGTTAAACAGTAATGAGGCACTAGGCAAGTTTTAAAAGCATAAGACCTGATGTAATACGCATAGATGTTTTCAGGCAATTCTTGAAAAGGAATTTTAGAGAATTTTTTAGATGGTTTTTATATCTAGAATATATGACTAAAAACTATCACTATTAATAATAACTAAATAAAAGGACTAATAATTATGATTGAAAAATATATAATGGATAACCCTGAATTACTTAAATATGAAATTTTATTACTAAAAAATCTAATTAGACATGACATCAATGTCAAAGAAAATAAAAAGAAATTAGATTATATTTGGTTTACTATGAATTTTCCAGTCAATGCAGATTGCTTGGAAATACGAAGATTAATAGATGAAGAATATCAAAAAAGACCTGAAAAAGAAAGATTTGCTCCCGCTATACCATCAGAATATGAAACGGGTAAATATACAAAATATTAATAACTAAAAGAAAGGACTATAATTATGACTAGAAAAGATTATATAAAAGTTGCCGACATAATAAAAGGCATAAATAATTTACCTGAACATTTTTCTAATGAAGATGTCAGAGATTATATTATTGAGGAAATGTCTACAATGTTTAAACTAGATAATAGAAGATTTGATAAAGTAAAATTTGTAGATTATATTAATAACTAAAAGAAAGGACTATAATTATGACTAAATATAATAAGACTTTAAAAGATGATAATGAAATTAAAATTGAATATGAAAGTGATGTATTCGAGGCATTTCAAAATCCATTCTATGTTTTAAAATTAGAAGATGAAAGGTATGATGAAGATGACAATTAAATTTGATGACTACGATTTAACACCTAATCAAATAGCTAAAGAAATTTTAATTGATGGTATGCAACATCACAAAGAATTTTGGCTAGAAAATTTTAGTGTTAATGTAAATGAGGAATTTGGGAATAGAATGACTGAGAAACAAATTAAACAAGTCAATGACCAAATAGAAAAAAGAATGGAAAGTGTTATTAAATATTTAGGTGGCTCGCCTAAAGTTAATATTCACATTGAAAAAATAATAAAAGATAGGCAGAATAACAATGACTAAATATAATCATAAAGAAATTATAAATAATATTATAACTGACTTAGAACAAAAAGGTTGGGAAATTCTAAAAAGATGGGTCAAAGATGATGGGTGGCTTGTCGGTAGAGATACCGAGTATTTTGTTTTAATGAAAGATGATAGACTTGTACAAACAAAGTATCATCATTTTAATAGAGGACTAATGCAAAAAGATAATATTGGTTGGTCTATATTCAAAGAATAATAAAAGAAAGGAAAAATAATGGAAACTAATTTAGATGTAATGATTATTGTACTATGCTTTTTGTGTAGTGTTTTAATTAGTGTTAGCGGATATCCATTTTTGGGTTTCTGTTTGGGTGTATATGGTATATTAAGAATAGCATATAGCTTTATAAAATTAATTTAGTTATGTCATAATTCTGACATAATTATATAGTAATGATAATAATAATAAAGGGAGTAAAAAATTATGACTTTACGATTTAATTACAGAAATACTTTGATAAAAGAATTTTTTGAAGAGTATTCAGTTTGGCAAAGAAGAGATTTATATAACTTGATTAAGATATATAAACTTAATAATAATGGACATTTTGTTGATGATACAGTAGAATATCAAGATATAATTAGTAGAGATTTTTGGGATAATCAAAGAATACTAAACAGATTACAGTACCTTAGAGGCAAGATACATTTATATAATGAAAATGTATATGATACTGTTAATCCAAACAGAAATAGTCTTGCTCGTGAATGTGAAAGTAAATTAGATAGTGCAATCAATAATTTATACTATGAGATTGAGAGATGGCTAGTATGTGAGTATGAAGATTATGTCTACTATTGTCATAGTTGTGATGAAGTGAGAGATGCAGATGATTATGATGGTGACTATGATAGTTGCTCATCTTGTGCAGATGCCCGCAGAGATGAAGAGGAATACAATGATGATTATGATGAAGATTGTAGTTATGAGCATGAGAGATATTGTTATAACTATACATTCCCTGTACATGATGAATTAGATGTACAATGTAGAGAAGATGAAGTAATTAATAAAAATTTAAGAAACACTAGAGATTTATTGTATGGTGTAGAATTGGAGGTTATGGCTAGAAATTCAATGCCTGATAATTTCCCTGATACTTTACACGAATACAATGGGAGTTGGTTCAAATGTAAAAAAGATGGGTCACTTGATGAGGGTAATGGTGGCTTTGAGATTACTACAGCTCCATGTACATATAAGTTTTTAAAAGATAGGTTTAGTCAAATGTTTAATAGTGATTATTGGACTGATGAAAATGGGAGTACTTATGTTAAAGGTTGGAATACAAGTTGTGCGGGGCTACATATACATATTAATAAGAAAGCATTAACACCATTGGAGGTTGGTAAATTGCTAGTGTTTATTAATGATAAGAAAAATGCTAGATTTATTGAAGATATTGCGGGTCGTTCAATGGGTCGTTGGTGTAAATCAGAAACTAAAAAGATATCTGATGGTCAATATAGAAGTGATGATAGATACGAGGCGGTCAATACAGTACCATCAAAAACAGTAGAGTTAAGAATATTTAAAAGTAATGTATCAGAGCATGGCTTTATGAGAGCATTAGAATTTACTGATGCTTTAGTACATTATTTAAAACAATCTTCTATGAGAGAGCAAAGTTTAAGTTATAAATCTTTTCTATCTTATATTAGGAAACCAGAAAATAGAAGTGAGTACTCTAATTTTTGGAGTTGGTTAATTACTAACGGATATGTACTTGGTACACCTAGCAGAAATGTATCAAGACAATTCAATAGTGTAAGTAATGGCTAACAAACTTTTAACTTTAAATAACAATGAAAGGAAAGTAAATTATGTGTTTAATAATAAAAGCTAACAGTCCTAAAGACTTGGATTTAAATTTGATGGAATGTGCCTATCAAAATAATTCAGATGGTTTTGGGGTTATGTTTTATAATAAAGGTAAGGTACATACCCATAAGATAGTACCAAAAAACTTCCAAGATATACACAAGATGTGGAAGAATTATCAAGATTTGAATACTCAAGTTGGTATTCATTTCAGATTTACAACGGCAGGGAATACTTGTAGAGATTTATCACACCCATTTCAAGTCTTGCGTAAGGGCGAGAATGGAGCAGATAGAGATTTATGGGTAATGCATAATGGAGCAAAGTTGCCGACACCAATGATTGATAAGAATAAATCTGACACCCACCAATTTATCAAATGGGTTATCAGACCCCAATTACTTAACAATCCTAACTTACTTTACAATGCCGAGTGGACTGAATCACTTGAAGATTTGATAGGCTCGGACAAGTTATTGTTTCTTGATGGTAAGACGCAAGAGTTTACTATCATTAATCAGGGCGAGGGTAAAGATGTTAAGAATGTAGGTTGGGTATCTAATACTTATTCTATTAGTCGTGGTGTCGGATATGACTATGACATTGACTTAGGTAAGAAAGTAGCCACGAAAAAATCTTGGTCAGGTTGGTTGAATGATTATGATATGTATGGTAATTATCAAGGCGGTAATATTCAATATGATAATACTTACAGTACAAGTTGGGATAGTCTTGATGAAGATTTAACTTCCAATGGTCAACAATTAACTGATGATATGTTGTGTGGTTTAACAGTAGATGAAATGATTGAAGTAGCAGAAACTAACCCTGTTGGCATGGCTATGTTCGTTCACGACCTTTACGATATCGGCAATAAAAAATAATAACAGAAAGGAAAAAACATAATGAAAACAAATACTTATAAGAAAAAGAAAAAACTTATTGACATCTATGATGAGTTTGATATACTAGATGAAAATGTAGATGAGTTTTTATTTGGACAAGATGACGATACTATTGTTAGTGGAGTCAATCAAGTTGAAGATGAAACTTACGATTAATAAATAATAAGGGAGTATAAATATGAGTGGAGTAAAAAATTGGTTAATGGAAATGCAAGAGTATTCTCATTACCTAATAGAATCAATGACAGTTGAAACTGCTAGAGAATTCTTTATAAAAAAATATGGGGAGTCTCAAGTCAATGTGTTTAATGATGAGTTGGCTTTTTTAATTAGCGAAGGAATTGAATTATTTGAAGGTGGTAATACTTACGATAAGGATTTCTTTGATAGAGAAGACGAAAGACAATTAAACCTATCAACAAAACAACAAGAAGATTTAGAAGCAAATATAAAAGGATTAAAAAAAATAATGGGGGCAGATTATGAATAGATATGTAATAGTATGGTTCTTCTTAGGAATAATATGGGCATGGGGATTGATTGCAATAGTTGGTGTATTGTTAGGATATAATAAAGATGTCGCAGATATGTATCACATTGAACAAATTAAAATACCTAATGCAATTAACACAGTAGAAACAATACCTGTTGAGGTATATAAATTAGAAAGGAATGAAGATGAGTTGTGAACACCATGAAAGATATCTAGAACAAAAACTAGATATGTGGCGAGATGAAATTTATAATGAGTATGAAAAGTATTTTTCGCCAGAAGAGATAGAGATAATGAGAAAAATTATTTACAATGAGTTAGATATAGATATCATGAGGGAAAAACTTGTAGACTTTTTTAATGAGCATGGTTGCCCTTCTGAAGATTTAATATCAGGTGAAAAGTATTTCGATACTAACTACGATAACTGTAGTGATGATGAACTTCGAGATAGATTAATAGTAGACTTAGGATAGGGGGAACAATGGGAGCAGACAAAGTAGTAGCAAGATTAAGATATATTCTTGATGAGTTTAGAGAGGAAGATTCTATTCCTTACTATAGGATAGAAGATATTATCAAACACTTTGATAGAGAACAAAGCGATATGCTAGATACTTTATACAAAGAAAGTGGTAATATATCTTGACTTTTTTAAATAAAAATGTTATAATGGAGGACTTATGTTTAGACGGATAATGAAAACAATGTGGGGTCAAAATCCAGAAACAGACATAGATGGGTATGACAGTCCAGACCCAGATGATTTGAGCATTGACAACGCATATAAAACTAGATGGATATGGTATCATACTATATTAGGAATAGAATTATTTATAATAATAGTATTGTTAACAGGAATACTAGTAGTATTGGGGGTTAAACTATGACTAAAAAAGGATTTACAAAGTTTGATATTGACTTATCTTATGGACAAATACGAGAAGATAAAGTCAAAGAAATGTTTGAGAATAAAACTATTGAAGTTAAAAGTGAGAGGTCTTGGTGGAGAAAGACTGGAAACATAGCAATCGAGTACGAGTATCGAGGTAAGCCGAGCGGTATCTATAAAACTGAAAGTGACTATTGGTTTCATAGATTAGAATTAAAAGAGGGCGAGTTCTGCACCCTTGTGTTTCCAACAAAGGTATTGAAAGGTATCGTAGATAAATACAAAGATAAACTTACAAAGAATGTAGGGGATAGTAAAGCATCTAAGTGTGTACTTATACCTATCAAAGAAATATTTAGTGAACAATTTTATAGTATGTCAGATGAGTAAAGAAGATATAAAAGTAATTATAATAGCTATTGTGTTTACAGTTTTTGTTATTACAGTAGGTGTTATGACATGAACAAGTTAGAATTATTAACAATAGGTATTATAGTTGGAGTAATATTATTTGTTGTTTCATATTATTTTGGATTACTATGAAAGAATTATTTTTATCATCTATAATATCTGCAATATTTATATTTATATTAGTGGTTTATTTGTCGCCTTATGGAGGTCAACATGAACCAATAGAAAGTTTAATTTGGATTTATCAGAATGTAAGATGGGATTTATAAATGGACTCATACAAAATATTATTCGGTAAAGACTTTGAAGATTTTATGAGTGAGTATATCTCTAGTTCTTTAAAAGAGAAAGACATAATAGTACAGAGAAGAACAATAAAAAAACTATTGAGAGAGGCTCAGACATATTGGACTTTAATAAAAAGAGGGGAGCGACTACATGACTACGATAACAAAGGAAGCTAAAGAATTATTTAATGTTTTAATTAAGGGAGAGATAAATCAAGACAACATAGCTTGGTATATACAAACAGTTTGGGATTGTTTACCTCAAGTAAAAATCAAGGATATTCAATACCTTAACTATTTAAAAGAACAAAGCGAGAACATTAGGAAGAGAAATAGATTAAGAATTGTGGATAACAATAAAAAAGTTCTTGACAATGAAAACGAATCGTGATATAATCTATATAGATTTTTAAAGAGTTATTATTATAATAATAATAAAAACAATAATAACATTTTAAAATATTTTTAAATGGGATTTTTGTGTCCTGTTTTTAAATAACTGCATTATGTTGTTGACAAGTAAAAAGTTCTATGGTATAATGCAAACATTATAATAACATTAACAAATAACATTAGGAGAAAACATTATGGCTACAGTTCAAGGAAAAGCATATTGGGCATCTATCACTAGACCCAACACAACTTTCGACCCTGTTTATCAGATTGACTTAGCAGTTGATGATGATGTTGCTAAAGACTTTAGCAGCAAAGGCATTACTGTTAAAGAAGATGAGCGAGGTAAGATTGTTAAATTCAAACGAAGAGTTAATCGTGCAGACGGTACGAGTAACCCTGCTCCAAAGCTAGTGGACTCTGCTAAGAATGCGATTGATGTTCTTGTAGGTAACGGTTCTGAAGTGAAAGTTATGTACAAAGAATACGATTGGAATTACGCAGGTAAATCTGGTGTAGGCTTAGACTTACAAGCAGTTCAAGTTATTGACTTAATTCCTTATGGGGAAGAGTTCGATAAGGTTGACGGCTTTGTTGCAACAGATTCCGTTGATGAATTTTAATTAAGTTAAAATGATTGGGGCGACACAATGGATAACAACAACTTTGTTAAGTATCACATAGCTTGTGATAAGTGTGGGAGTAGTGATGCAAGAAGTGTTAATAGAAACGGTAGTTCTTATTGTTTCTCTTGCAACACTTACTTCCCAGCAGAACAAACAAATATAGATGAGGGCGACACAATGGGCATACAAACAGTTCAAACAAAACCAATAATAATAGAAAATAACGCAGGTACTTTTAGTGCTATCGGCGATAGATGTATCAACGAAGACACAGTTAAAAAGTACGGGGTCAAAGTTATCAGCGACGCAAGTGGCACGATAGACAGACACATCTACCCATACTATGACTCGACTGGTTCTCTTTTAGCTACCAAGACTAGGTATGTGAAGAATAAACAATTCTCGATAAAGGGTTCAACCTCCGACTCAGGATTGTTCGGTCAGCAGTTATACAATGGTGGTAAGTATGTTACCATAACAGAGGGTGAGATTGATGCGTTATCAGTCTATCAATTACTTGGTTCAAAGTATGCAGTAGTTAGTATCAAGAATGGTGTTGCGTCTGCCCTCAAAGATATCAAGAAAAGCTATGATTGGTTAGACCAATTCGATAACATTGTTATTAACTTTGATAATGATGATGTCGGTAGAGAGGCAAGTAAAAAAGTTGCCGAGTTGTTCGCCCCATCAAAAGTTAAGATATTAAAATTACCAGAAGGATACAAAGATGCGAATGATTTACTCAAAGCTAACAAGTATCAAGAGTATATCAAAGCATGGTGGAATGCACCTACCTATGCACCAGATGGTATTATCAAGGGCGAGTCATTACTAGAAGAAGTTCTTTCTCCAGTCGTAAGGTCAACAGTTAATTATGGTTGGCAAGGACTAGATGAAATGACTTATGGTATTCGTAGTGGCGAGCTAGTAACATTTACTGCAGGCACAGGTCTTGGTAAAACTTCTATCATAAAAGAATTAGTATACAATCTATTCAAGAAAACAGAAGAAAAGATTGGTATGATTATGCTTGAAGAAAGTCCTAAGATTACTGCATTAGATATCATGAGTGTCGAAGCTAACCTACCTTTGCGTAGACCAGACATTCATATGAGTGATGAAGATAAAAGAAAATACTTTGATGCTACTGTAGGTACTGGTAGATTTTATTTCTACAAACACTTTGGTTCTAACTCAGTAGATAATATTGTATCTAGAGTTAGGTACATGGCTAAAGCATTAGATTGTAGATACATTGTACTTGACCATGTTAGTATGGTTGTATCATCTCAAGAGTATGGAGATGAAAGAAAAGCACTTGATGAGATTATGACAAAGCTAAGAACTCTTGTCGAAGAAACAGATATAGCTTTGATACTTATCTCACACTTGCGTAGACCAGATGGTAAAGGACATGAAGAGGGAGCGGCAACTTCACTATCACAACTAAGAGGTTCGGCTTCTATTGGTCAGTTATCTGATATGGTTATTGGTCTTGAAAGAGATGCACAGAATGATAGTCCTACTGTAAGGAATACAACTTGCGTAAGAGTATTGAAGAATAGATTTATAGGTATGACTGGTCCAGCTACATATCTGTACTATGATAAAGAAACTGGTAGACTACACGAGACTGAGAAACCAACTGGCGAAGAGTTTGAAGATGAAACATTATAACAAGGGCGAGATTGATGCGAGTATTTTTAGATGTTGAAACAACGGCTATTACGAATTTATTACCAGATAGAATTTTTCTTATTGTATGTAAAGACGACAAACAAATCACATACTTTAAAGAAGATGAGCTTGATAAGTTTAGTTCTTATATTGATAGGTATGATGAGTTCGTTGGGCATAACATTATAGGATTTGATGCACCAGTTATTAAAAAGATTATTGGTATTGACCTACATGATAAAGGTAAAGTTATTGATACTTTAGTTTTGTCAAGACTGTTCGACCCAGTTAGAGAGGGTGGACATTCTTTAAAATCTTTTGGAGAAAGATTAAAGTTTGGTAAGTTAGACTTTAAAGATTTCTCTGAATACTCTGATGAGATGCTTGAGTATTGTATCAGAGATGTAGAACTTACGGAAAGAGTTCTTGGTTATTTGATTAAACATAATCCAGACTTTTCTCGTGAGGCGATTAGACTAGAACACGACATAGCTAGGATAATCACACAACAAGAGAACAATGGTTTTCTTTTTGATGTAACGAAGGCAGACCTTTTGTTAGGTAAGTTGAGAGAGAAGATAAATGAGATTGAACAAAAGGTTAGAGAAAGATTTACACCACTGCCAACCTTCGTCAAGATAGTGAAGCCTCGTTATCGTAAAGACGGTTCTCTGAGTACGGTTGGACTGAATGGTCTGGGAGAGGGGTGGGTCAATGTTATGGGAGATTTTTCTCTCATAGAAATGAAAGAGTTTAATCTTGGTAGTCGACAACAGATTGCAAGATACTTAAGATACTTTGGTTGGAATCCGACTAAGTTTACTGAACATGGACAACCAATAGTAGATGAGAAAGTTCTACAAGGTATTACAGATATACCAGAGGCAGAACTTATTAAAGAGTTTCTACTACTGCAGAAACGAATAGCTCAAGTTGAATCTTGGGTAGAGGCAGTAGCAGAAGATGGGAGAGTACACGGAAGAGTGATAACCAATGGTGCTATCACTGGTAGAATGAGTCACCAGTCGCCCAACATGGCTCAAGTTCCTGCAGTGTATTCTCCCTACGGTAAAGAATGCAGAGAACTATGGGTAGTTCCAGAAGGCTACAAATTAGTGGGAGTAGATGCTTCTGGACTTGAGTTAAGAATATTGTCCCACTACATGAACGATAAGGAATATATAGATGCTATCATTAATGGAGATATACACACTACAAATCAAAGTCTTGCAGGACTTAGCACGAGAGACCAGGCAAAAACTTTCATCTATGCCTTCATATATGGGGCAGGTGACGAAAAGCTCGGAGCTATCTGCGGAGGGTCTAGAAATCATGGCAAAGCGATTAAAAGCAGATTTCTCAGCCGTACTCCAGCCCTTGCAAACTTTAGAAAACGAGTGGACAAAGCTACTGGAAAAGGTTGGCTCAAAGGAATCGACGGAAGAAAACTCAGAATCCGAAACCGACACTCCGCCCTCAACACCTTAATACAAGGTGGAGGGGCGATAGTTATGAAGAAAGCTTTGATTCTTTTAGAAGAACAAGTTAGTAAACATAAACTAAAAGCCAGACCAGTTGCTAATGTTCATGATGAATTTCAATATGAAGTATTAGAAACTCAAGCAGAAGACTTTGGTAGTCTTGCAGTTGACTCTATTATCAACGCAGGTAAAGAACTAGGAATTAGATGTCCTTTAAATGGAGAATATAAGTATGGGAACAACTGGCAAGAAACACACTAAGACTTTAGATACATTAGTTGATGATGTAAATAATATACTTACTGGTATATCGAGTGGTAAAGCACCTGATGTAAAAGAAGAACAGATAGATAAGTTCTTAAACAATACTAAACTTGCTTTACTAGATTGGTTACAACCAAGAAAAAGTTCTGGTAAAGGTTTACGAATGTCTGTTATTGGTCGACCTGCTAGACAACTTTGGTATGACAATCATATAGAAAGAAAACAAGAAATACATGACCCATCAACACAGTTAAAGTTTTTATATGGTCATGTACTAGAACACTTACTGTTATTTCTTGTTGAAGTTGCGGGACATAAAGTTACTGACCAACAAAAGAAAGTACAAGTAGAAGATGTTAATGGTCACATGGACTGTAAGATTGATGGAGAAGTTGTTGATGTTAAGTCTGCTTCAGCCATGTCATTCAAGAAGTTTAAGAATGGAACTCTGTATGAAGATGACCCATTCGGATATATTGCACAAGTCGCAGGTTACGAACACAATGAAGGCACTAGTAACGGAGGACTACTTGCAGTAAACAAATCATCTGGAGAGATAGCATTGTTCAGACCAGATGAATTAATGAAACCCAATGCTAAAGATTTAATAATTAATTTAAAGGAGAAACTAAGTAAAAATGAACCACCTGAGAAATGTTATGAACCGATTCCTCACGATAAAACTGGAAACCTCAAGCTTCCTGTTGGGTGTGTGTACTGTTCTCATAAGTTCGTTTGTCATTCTGACGCTAATTCTGGCAGTGGACTCAGGGTGTTCAAGTATGCAAACGCAAATGTATTTATGACTAAGGTAGTTAACTTACCAAAGGTTGAGGAGATAACTGCACAATATGAATAGAAAAAAAATAAAAGTATTAAGACGAAGAGCAAAAGAGTTTTTGGTTTTGTGGTTAAAGTCTTTACTTCCAGAAGAAGAACAAAAGAAAGTTAATATAAATAATATATTAAGTTTAATGCCAACACAGACTCATTATATACACGACTTTCAATTACACTTAAGTGCTTGGTCATTTAAATGGGTAATGAAAAGACTAAAAAGAAATCCACATTGGGCATTTGAAGACTTACAACAAAGTGCTTTACCTAATGCTAGACGATTAAGAAAAGAAAGAATGGAGAATGAAGGTTCGTTATCGCTCTAAGTTTGAAGAAAATATTGTCAACGAACTTAGAAAGAAAAAAGTAAAGTATAAATATGAAGAGTATGAGATTGATTATGTTCAACCTGCTATTGATAGAACTTATCTACCAGACTTATACTTTCCAAAGACTAAGATATTCGTTGAGTTAAAAGGAAGACTAACTCTCGATGATAGAAAAAAACATTTATGGATACAAGACCAAACAGATTTTGATATTCGTTTTTGTTTTATGAATGCAAACAACAAAATAAGAAAGGGTTCTAAAACTAAGTATAGTGATTGGTGTGAAGCTAATAATTTTATTTGGTGCGACAAAAGTATACCTTTAGATTGGATAAAATAATGAAGATAAATAAAGATAAAGCCTACATAATACTGACACCTAACACACCAAGAGAAGGTGATGTTGGTTTGGAAATGATAAACTACACTGAAGACCCATCAGTAGATACTATCTCTTATGGTATTCGTTGGTTGATTACTAGTAATCCAGAGCTTTTATATTATATAGGAGCTAGAGAAATGGAAATGGAACTAATTGATAATTTAGCTAAAGGAAAGGTAAAGACAAAAGATGAAGACCCAAGCATACATTGATAAAGCAAAAGATATTGTGTCTACTGATAGAGAGTTGACACATGGTAACAAAAAAATAAATCATGATAATATAGCAAAGATGTGGTCAGCCTATCTTGACAGAGACATTAACGGTCGTGATGTTGCATTGATGATGGTATTATTAAAAGTTGCAAGAACTAAAGCAGGTTCACATAACATAGATGATTATGTTGACATGGTAGGTTATAGTTCTATAGCAGGTGAATTATCGGAAGGAGAAACAAATGACTAATAATAATAATTATCTACCAACGACCTATCAACAATTTATCCATGCATCTAGGTATGCGAGGTTTGTTGATTCAGAAAAAAGAAGAGAGACTTGGGAAGAAACTGTATCAAGATACTTTGACTTTATGCAAGAACATCTAAAAGAAAATAATAAATATAACTTATCAAAAGAATTAAGAAACGATTTAGAAAACGCAGTTCTTAGTTTAGGTATCATGCCTTCTATGAGAGCTTTGATGACGGCAGGTAATGCTTTATCTAAAGACCATACTGCTGGTTATAATTGTAGTTATATACCTATCAATGATGTGAGAAGTTTTGATGAAATAATGTATATATTAATGTGTGGAACTGGTGTTGGTTTTTCTGTTGAAAGAAACTATGTAGAACAATTACCCACTATTGCTGAAGAGTTTGAGGATAGTGATACAGTTGTTGTAGTTCAAGACAGTAGAACTGGTTGGGCAAAATCTTTGAGAGAATTACTTGGCATGTTATATGGTGGTCAAGTTCCAAAGATAGATGTAACAAGAGTAAGACCTGCAGGTGCTAGACTTAAAACATTTGGTGGTCGTGCAAGTGGTCCACAACCTCTTGTAGATTTGTTTGACTTTGCAATTACTACATTTAAAAATGCTTCTGGTAGAAAGCTTGATGCTCTTGAGTGTCATGATTTAGTTTGTAAGATAGGAGAAGTTGTTGTTGTAGGTGGTGTTCGTAGGTCAGCTTTAATATCACTTAGTAATATACAAGATGATAGACTTCGTAATGCAAAAAGCGGACAATGGTGGTTAGATAATGGACAAAGAGCATTAGCTAATAACTCTGCTTGTTATGCAAGACGACCAGACATGGCTTTATTTATGTCTGAATGGAAAGCTTTATACGATAGTAAGTCTGGAGAAAGAGGTATCTTTAATAGACAAGCTGCAGTTGAAAAGGCAAAAGAGAATGGAAGAAGAGATAGTGAACATGAGTTTGGTACTAATCCTTGTTCAGAAATTATCTTAAGACCTTATCAGTTCTGTAACCTTACAGAAGTAGTTGTTCGTGCTACGGATAATAAGTTAGAGCTAAAAGAAAAAATTAGACTCGCTACTATACTAGGTACATTTCAATCTACACTTACTGATTTTAAGTACATTCGTAAGATATGGAAACAAAACACAGAAGATGAAAGACTATTAGGTGTATCTCTTACAGGTATAATGGATAGTAAACTTACCAACAATCCAGATAGAGGATTCTTATCTGAACTAAAACAAGTTGCTATAGATACTAATAAAGAGATGGCTAAAAAGCTAAAGATAAATCAATCTGCAGCAATTACTTGTGTAAAACCTAGTGGAACAGTAAGTCAGTTAGTTGATAGTGCTTCTGGTATTCATACTAGACACAACCCTTACTATATAAGAACAGTTAGATGTGATAAGAAAGACCCACTAACTCAACTCATGATAGACCAAGGAGTTCCTAACGAACCAGACATAACTAAACCAGATTCAGTAATGGTGTTTTCTTTTCCTACTGCATCTCCAACTGGCTCGATAACTAGAAACAGTATGTCAGCTATACAACAATTAGAGTTGTGGTTAAAGTATCAAAGAGAATGGTGTGAACATAAACCTTCTTGCACTGTGAGTGTTAAAGAAGATGAATGGATGGAAGTAGGTTCTTGGGTGTACAAATACTTTGATGAAGTGTCTGGTATTAGTTTCTTACCTTATACCGACCACATATATAAACAAGCTCCTTATCAAGACATAGAAAGAAAAGAATATCTAGAGCTAAGAAAAGATATGCCTACTACTATAGACTTTAGTGAGCTTATAAAGTATGAGACTGAAGATAATACTACAGGTTCTCAAGAGCTTGCATGCACTGGCGGTGTTTGTGAGTTAGTTGATGTTACTGCCCCACAGGAGGACTAACATGACAAAGAAAAAGAAAGAAGGAGTTATTGCTAGTTATAGTGTTATGATTAACACTGATGGAGAGTTGATATCAGAAGTGTCAGCTCTTCCAGAAGACGAAGCAGATATTATGAATGATACATTTAAAAGGAGTGAAGAAGAGAAACATTTTTATATTGGCCTTGTAAAAGAACTTAAATTAAAATTTAAAGAACTAGAACAATGGATTCAAAGATATGTTTCATCTATTAATTAATGATATATTTTGTATACGGAACATTAAAGAAAAACCACAGACTAAACTGGATTCTAGAAGAGTCAGAGTTTATAGGAGAGTGTGAAACTTTACACAGTGATTTTGATATAAAGGATTTTTCTCATGGTTGTTTTCCTATTGTATATAGAAAAGAACCAGGATATAAAATTAAAGGTGAAGCTTATAAATTAAAAGGAGATATAGAACGGAGTGTTCATTTGTTAGAGATAGGAGCAGGATATAAACCTGCAGAAATAAAAATAAGTAAAGATGTAAATGAGAAATGTATTATGTTTTTATACCCAGAAGAGCCACATCTTGCTGTCTCTGATAATTTTATTTATACCAGAGACAACATAAAAGAGTGGTTAAATCCTTAGACTTCTTGTAACTTCCTATTTTCACAGAAAAACGCCCAAGTTTTTAAAGCTTTGCCGTCTTCCATTCCGTGAGCAAGTGCTAGTTCAGTTACTATTTTAGCTTGATTCCAGAATAAATAATCGTGACACTCTTCTCGTGTCTCGAATACTTGAACATTATAATCTGAATACTTTGGTTGTTCTACATCTGTGTACCAAAGCATCGCTGACAATATCCAAATCATTTTTTCACCAAGCTTCCACCGAAGTATAGTCCTGTTATTGCAGCAACCAAGTTAGTATCTAGTGGTGTAATTACTATACCTCTAGCCGCCATTGGAATCCACTGCATAACTTCTTTACCTTCAAAGAATAAGAATCCAGGTTTAAATTCTAAATAACCTACGATTACTTGTGCTTGAGGGTCTATCAATGGTAATATTTTTGGAAGGACAACGATAGCAAAGATAGCAGTCAATGCTATAATTCTTCTAGTCCACTGGAATCCTACATTTTCATATTCTCTAGCCTCTTTAAAAGCTGCAGTCTGAACTTCTGCTCTTTGTAACAACATCTTTTGTTCAGCTTGTTTAGCTTTTATACTTTGAGACCATATACTCATAACCCCACCGAGCACTGTAGAACCCAGCATGGTTATCATTTCAAATGGAATACCCATATTATACTCCTAGTTTAGCTCTAATCTTCTTGATTAGTTCTTTTATCTTTTCTATCATTTTTTCTCCTTTTTAGGGGGGTGCTAGGGTACTAGACACCTCCGATTTGTTAATCCTCGTGCATCCTAGAGCGTTTTTTTTCGTCTAAGATGCACAAAAAATTGCCTCCTGCCCCAAACACGAGGTTATTTTACTTTTATTGTTTTAGCTTTCTTCTCTTCTGGAAGATTGAGTTTCATCTTAATTAAAAGAATACCATCTTTCAATTCAGCATCTTTTACTTCAAGATGTTCTGCTAAAGTCCACTTACGAGTGAAAGACCTTTTAGCTATTCCTCTGTGAAGAAAACTATCCTCTTCATCTTTACCTTCTTTTGAAGCTGATACAGTTAATGTATCTTCTTTTACTTCTACATTGACATCACTTTTACTGAATCCAGCTAAAGCCATCTCAAGTTCGTAACCATCATTACCAATCTTACGAATGTTGTAAGGCGGATAACTCGGTGCTTCAAAGTCTGACAGTGAAGATAGTTGGTCGAACAATGAATCGAATCCAACTGTTAAGTTTTTAAATGGGTCTGCGTTGAATACGAGACCTCTTCTATTTGTAGGTAGGTTCATAATTAACTCCTTTCATTAAGCAAGTTATTGTTGTTTTTATTGTCATCTAGAGTGCTACCTATAGCCACTCCAAATATTTATTATACCATAAAAATAGTAATTTGTCAATTATTTTTTAGAGCTTCTATCTAACAGACCGCCCTTTTTAAAACTAAGTGTTGCTTTTAATTCTGATGTACTAGGCTTTATCTTAAGCTCTCCAACAGGAGTATCAAAAGTTGTTAAACTTGATACAGTATCTTTAATATCATCTATGATGCTGGTTTCACCAGTAAATTTATCTTCTTGTACTCCTTTTTTAGTTATCTCTGCTTGCTCTGCCATGTTTAAATTAGAACCACTAAATCCATATGTTTCAAAATATTTAGGATTATATATTGAAGAATTAGGGTCTAGATAAACACCATGACCTAGATAGCTACTATCAAATAAAGGACCAAAACCTGACGGTGCGTTAGATGGAGTAGTGTTACTTCCAGCAGACCTGTCACGTCTTTCTTTTCTTCGCAGTAGAAACTCCAATTTCAAACGGTTATCAGTTTGTAATTGTTTTTGATATCTTTCTTCTGCTTCTTTTTGTATCTTTTCTAATCTTTTAAGTTCTGATTCATATTGCCGTTGTTGCTCTCCAGGATTACCAACAACTGTGTTTGGTCCTGCTTTAGGAGTCGAGTCAAATTTACCAGTGTTTTTATCTTTTTGTCTTTCTTTATTTCCTATTCTATCTCTAACATCCTTACTTACTCCAGCTCCAAAACCTCTATCACCTGAAAGACTTCCTGCACCTGCATCAGCTCCTCCTCCAAATCTAAAACCAAGTCTACCCATTTCACTATTTCCAAATCTAACTAAATAATCAGAAAGTTTTACTTCATTAGAATCACTAGGGTTATATTCTCCATTAGTTTCTAAAAATTTTCTCATGCCAAACTTACCACCTAAATGAGCTACAGCTACTAAACCGTCCATAGTCACAGTATTTCCTTGTATTTCTTGTCCTATAAACTTATCTAATTTTCTATCTTTAATATATTTTTTAATATCATTAGTGTGCCAATCAAACACTTCGTTTTGTAATTCTTTATTTTTTAAAAATTCTTCTTTAGAAAAATCTTTGTCTTTTGCATCTTTAAAATCTTGTAATCTAGCTTCACCAAATTGAAATGCTCCCATGTATCCTTGAGGATTTACAGCTTGATAGTTATTAGAGCTTTCTGCTTCTTTTAAAACTTCTTCAAAAACAGGGGGAGATTCTTCAGCAAGAGGAAGAGATGCAGGTCGAACAGGAAAATTTTGATTAGAAGAAGGAGTGGTAGATGCAGGGCGAACAGGAAAATTTTCATTTGTTTGCTCCACAGAGTTTTTATTAAACAAACCTCTTATAAATTCTGATAGAAATTTTTTACTACTCATTGATAACATTACTTATATTCCTTTTTATTAAAACATTAGAACCAGATATTTTATATTTTTCTGGAACTTTAATTACATTATATGAACTACCTAAAGTTTTTTGAATAAATTTAATTAATTCTTTTTGAGAAAAAGGTTTTTGAAAAGTTACGTTTTTACCGCTACCCATTAAAAAACCATCTTTATATCTTTTGTTTGCTCCACTAATAGCAGGTCTTGTATTTATAATAGCTATTCCTTCATCATCTAATAACGAAGCTATATTCTTTACTATTGAAGACCTTACTTTAATATCTTCAACTACATTTAAAACAGCATGACTAACTATAGCATTAAATTTTGTTTTAGATTCTTTTTTGATTAAATCTTTTACCTCTGTATAATCAGGTAATTTACCGTTTAATTTATTTATTCTGCTAGCATTAACATATGGCTCAAAACTTTTAACATTTCCCACCTCTCCTAAAATTTTAGAACCCAATCCTAAACCAGAACCATAATCTAAAATATTAACAGCTTCATAATTTTTTGTATTTATACCCACCTCATTTATTAAAGCTGCGTATTTATCATAAGTATTAGAAGTAGTTGTTATTTGAGTTTTAGCTGGGTCTCCTAATAAAACATCATCAGTTTTTTTAGATGATTTTTTAGCTACATCAGTTAAAGTTTTACTTACGGCTTTACCTACTACTCCTCCCAAATTAAATTCAAAAGGTGTTTGAATATCACTACCACCAAAATCTAAACCAAAACTTTCAGGACTCACATCAAACTTTCTGTCTACTAGTGGGTTATAATTAAGCCACCATAAATATTCAGGAGCTACTTTTACTGCTAAGTCTCTTATTTCTGGGGGTATAAACCATAAATTTAATTTATCCACGTACTCTAACACGTAATCTTGAAGAGCACCTTCTTCTCTAAAAGGTCTACCACTTCCTAAATCTTTTGCCGCAGAAAAAGTATCTGATATAGATTCATATCCTGGAAAAAAATTTAAAGGTTCTCTAGGATTATAAGTTGTAAAACTATATAGTTGAGAAGCTACCCAACCAGGATTACCTGATAGAATTACCCCATCAGCAAAAGCGTCTACAGGTCTAGTGTCTTCTGCTTCAAATCCATTTTTTATATATCTTCTAAGTTGATGTATGGCACTATAAACAGGAAGAGCCATAAGCATTCCTGTTGCTAACTTAGCATCTCCTTTTTCAATTCTTTGAAGTAATGCGTTTGTTTGAGAAGATTTTGCTTGTGCCCAAGAACTAAACTGTCCTATTAATCTTAAAAGAGGATTTCTAGTTTGAGTAAATAGTAAACGATTACCTATTGCAGGAATAATAGCATCTCTATCCATAGATGCTCTACCAGATTGATTCATTAATCTTAGACCAACTTCATCAAGTTTTGCTTCTCTCCAGCTTTTAAAAGTAGCAAGTTTAGCTATTTCATCTAAATTAATTATTTTTCCTGTGCTATCTACTTTAGCCATACCAGAGTCAGCTAATCTTGTATATAGTTTTCTAGCTTTTCTACCTGCAAAAGTTGAAGAACGTATTAAATCTTCTAAACTTTTTCCTTCTTTAGCAACTAATCTAGCCACATCTTTAGCTAAATTTATTCCATCAATAGCTCCAAAGTTATAAGCAAATCTTCTACCTAATAAAGTAACATCTTCTAATCCTACAGCTTTAAAAAAATATTCATTACCTCTAGATATAGCTTTTAAAACTCTTCCTGGGTCAGCCTCTTGAACAAACGCAGAAGCTCCTAATTTATTTAAAGCTTGTCGTGCTACATTGTCATGTTGCATATATAAAATGTCAACAGGTTGGTCAGTTTGTTTTAAAGGAACTTTACTAAATGGTAACCTTCTAGGTAAGAATGGAGTAGCTGCTACCCCTTTCATCCATGTACTAAAGTAATAACTATTACTAAAAGCTTGTACTATATCACCTAAGTTTGCAAGAGCTACAGTTCCCATTAATCTTGTGTTAGTAAGAAAAGAAGTTAAACCTGCAATTGTTCTTGCGGCTTGAATAGACTCATTTCCATGTCTTCCAAAAAAAGCATTAATAGAATCTCTAACTGCTTTTAAATCTGATTTTTGATAACCAGAAAGAACACCTGGTTTATATCCTTGTTTTACATATTGTTCAGATAGGTCATCTAAAAGTAAACTTAGACCTCTACCATCAACGCCAAAAACTTTAGCAAACTCTACTGACTTTGTAGATTTAGATACCATGTTATTAAGAACAAAACTAATATCATTTATAAAGTATTTACTAAGAGGACCTTCTACTTCATCAAATGTTCCTTTTATTAATCTATCAAGCTCCACATGTTCACTTAATGGAAGTTTAAAACCCGATATAGTTTTAGAACCTTTTGTTCCTGAAAGTAATCCTACATCTTTTATTACATTATCATAGTCTACTTTCATTAGCTTATTAAATATATTTTGAGCTTCTTCTCTGTAAGTGGCTATGCCTCCCTTACCTTTATTTTTGTTTAATAAAACTCTAGCTACATCATCTATAAATGCATCTTGATTTTGTGCTATATAATTTAAGTTATATACTCTAGGAAAATAATCAGTTAAAACTTCTTTTATATCAAAACCAGCATCTTCTAAATATTTTTTATGTACTCTTAAAAAAGATTTTGTTTTTTTAGCTACTTCAAAAGCATCTTTAACTACAGTAGTATTATTTAATTCGTCTTGTTTAATTAAATCTTTTATACTGACAGATTTAAAAGTTTTACCACCATCTTCAGTTATTTGAAATACACTATTTTTCTTTGCTCCTCTAACTATATTATTAGATACTTGTTGAACTAAAACATTACTATAAGTTCTTTCATCTAATATACCACCTTCAGCATATATTAAAGCTTTAAAAGCATCTTTGGTTTCACCAGCTTTTTGTTCTACACTTCTAGTCCCACCTTTAAAACTATGAAATAATAAATTAGAAAATCTTTTCATAACAGGACCACGAGCTTCTACTCTTGTAGCTGTAGTCATAGCAGGACCTCTTTTAATTTGCCATAAAAAATTGTTTAATTTTTGATTAATTATTTTATTAAATATTCCATCATTTACTTGTTTAGGTATTATATTTCGTTGTCCGATAAGTCTATAAGCTCCCATAATAGTAGCACCTAAAAGTGCAGAAGATGCAGTATCATCATCAGCCTCTGACATTATTCCATAAGTAGCTCCAATAACTCCACCGAATGTAGGGTAAACAGTACTTGCTAAAATACCTCTCATTATTCTATCAGTAAGAGCTGCTGCACCACCTTTTTTATAAATTTCTTCTGTTATTGCTGCTATATATTCTGAGTTAGCTGATGTAAGAGCTTGTGTAGCTTTTCTATAGTTGTCAGCTATTTCTAATTTTAATTCTTTTTCTGCTCTTCCTAAAGTAATATCCGTTAGTTTAGTTATTTTACTAATAGAAGTATTTTTAATTTTAACATTTAGTAACTCTTCTATATCTGCTATTTCTTTTATAACTTTAGCTCTTTCGTCAAAAACTTTAAAAGACCTAGTTTTATTAAGTGGAGTTTCTTTTAGTTTTTTTCGTAATTCTTTTAACGTTTGTTTGTTTAAACCTACTTGGTCTAAAATTTTTGTAAGTTGTTGATAGTTTCTAAACTCAATAGTGTTATCTTGAATAGATTTTATTGCAGATTGAATGACTGGATTCTTAGCTATCTCAGAAAGTTTTTCAAAAGATAAATTAGAAGTTTTATTTCTTTTATTTATTTCACCAAGAGATGTTTTCATTACATCATCTGCAATACTTTTATTAGAAAACAAAGTAGGAAATACTTTATTTATACCTGCTCTAGCACCTATGCCTAAAGCTGCAAATGCAGGAGAAAAAGCCGCACCTAATGCAGTTCCTGTTGCCCATGTTTTAGGGTCTACTCTTCCTTCTTGGTCTAACATTCTTAAACCTAAGTCAGCTCCTGCAGTTCCACCACCTAGAGCCGCTAAAGCTGCCCCAGATTTACCTACACCTAAAGCAATATTAGCACCCCCTTTAACTTTTTGACCAGTAGCAAGAGCAGCTTGTCCAGCTTTTATACTAACTTGTCCTGCTTTATAAGCTTTACCACCCCAACCTATCCAAGGAATCCAAAGAATAGGGTCAGCTATAATTGTGCCCATTTGACCAGCAAAAACAGAAACATCATTATCATAAGCACCGCTTCTAAATTCAGGGTAAGCTTCAAAAACTTCTTCCATATGCTGGTTATAAGCATCTTCACGACGCTCAGAAAACGTATCACCCTCTGTACCAAAACCAGTTCCAGCTTTAAACATTCTCCAAGCACTGCCAAGAACCATTGTTTCTTTAGCAGCACCATATTGTGCTTTTCTAGTTTCACTAGGTTCATAAGCTTGAACAAGAGATTGTGGTTGTTCTGATATATTTGCTTGAGGAAGAGATTGTATGTCTCCCTCAAAAGATTTAATTTCTAAAGGCATATTAATCGCTAAAGTTTGTTCTAAAATTATTTAAAAAATCTTGTTCATCAAGTAAACCACCAGTGTTAAATCCAGTAATATTATCTGTATTTAATTTTTTTTCTATATTTATATTATTTATATAATACTCGTAAGCTTGTGGATAATTGTTTTTTAACTCCTCTAAATTACTAGGGTCTTTTAAACTTTCAAGGTCAATAGAACCTGGTTTACCATCCTGTGATGGGAGGTCTCCACCTATTAATTTTCCATCTTGTATCATAGGAGCTATAGTTATTGGTTGGTTAATAACTTCCTCACCAGTGCCAACTGTTTCTTCTGTAGTAGTTTTAAGAAAAGTATTAATTGTTGATTGAACTATTAATGGGAAAGTATTATTTATAAAGAGTTTCTTTTCATCATCACTAACACCTTGCCACGTTTGTAAAGTTTCAAACTCTTCCATTGTTTTTTCTTTTACAGCTGATTTAAATTCATCTAATTTTTGGTCTTGAGCCAGTGTTATTAAATCTTCAGTTGAAACAATAGATTCAGGTATCATATAAACTCTTAATTTTTCTGAACCAAATATAGCTTTGTAATCTTTAGCTTTAAAGTCAATAGCTCTAAATTTACCTATTTGTTCTGTTAAATTAAGTACATAGTCTCTATCTATAAACAATTGATAGGTATCATAGTTAGCGTTTTTAGTAAAAGCAATGTCTGCTTTTTTATAAACTTCATCAAGAATAGGAGCAATAGAATTAAAGAACTCTTGACCCTCTAAAGTTAAACCTTTTCTTACTTTTGTTCCTTTAATTGTATCAGTTACAAATAGTTTATCTACTTCGTCTGTGCTTAACTGTAAAATATTTTGTAGTAGACGAGCATAAGTATTATAATCATCACTTTTCATATTTGTAATACCTTGAAAAGTTTCTTGCCATTTATCATATGCGCCTTTAAAACCTGAGAGTTTGAAAAAATTAGCTTTCTTTTCAAGTTCTTCCTCAGTTACTGAAACCAAAGCTTTTGATTCTATAGGATTAACATTAACACTCCTTACCTCTGGGTCTTTAAAGAAATTTTTATAATCACTAGTTTTTTGACTTCTTTTTTCAGCAAACTCTTGTTGCATTGTGTTTAAAATTTCTCTAGTATTGTCTGTTCTTCCTTTAAGTTTATTAGTTATACTTCCTCTAATATCTAAATTATCTATTGCTTTTGCCATTATATTAGAATCATAATATGACGATAACATAGGTTCTATAGGTTCTGGGAGTGTGTCTGTAAATTCTACACGAACAGCGTTGTTTATGTCATCTACTTTGTTATTATCAGCGTCATAACCTACAAAATTAGCTTTATAGTTGTTAAGAATATTGTTTCTAGTTGATGGACTTTCGATAGTTGATAAATCATAACCATCTAATGAAGCTAGTTCTGATGCTAAAGTATCAACATCTCCACCATAATTAGAAGTTAAACTTTTTATTTTATTTTCTCTTGTTCTATAAGCTTTAATATCTTCTTCATATATAGCACTATCTCTATCAAATCTATTAAAAGCTTCTTGTCTCCAATATGGGCCTTCTTCAGCTAATATTTCTCTAGCTTCGTTTTCTTTATCTTTTTGACTCTCTTCATCTAGTACTCCAAGTGTGTATATTGAATCTATAATTAAATCTTTTAAATCACTCATCTAAATCCTCACTAGTTTCTTCTGGTTTATCTAACAAACCTGCTTCTTTGGCAGTAGGTAATTCTTTAACTTTTGCTAATAAAGATGGTTCTACTGCAGAATCAGGAACTTTAGTTTTTACTTCATCATTTAATCTTTTAGATTCCTGCATGTATAAATCTTTAGCACTTTGAGGCATTTCAGTTATATCTGAATCTTCTCCTTCATACATAACAGGTTCTATTTCAGCATGTTCAGCAATAGCAAGAAGTAAGTACATAACAGGCTCAATTAAAAGAAGCATTAAATCATTATTAATTTTTCCTCTAGATGTAGCTCTGTATAAAATAATTTGAGTTATTTCTTCCACAGGAATTTTTTGAATAAACAAACCTAATAAATTAATATAATTTTCTTTTTCAATTAATTCAAAAAGTAAAGACTTCATAAAAGTTTTTACCTCTGTATGTAACGGTGGCTGCTCCCAAGGAAATTTTTCATCAGGACTTTTAGTTAAACTTTCTCCTGGAGTCGGAGAACTAAATGGGTCTGATTGAGTTCCGTCACGTAAATTAAAAGCACCAGTTACATTTTCTGGTACATTAGGTTGTATGTTTTGTTCTTCTTCCATTATTTTTTGTCCTTTAATAATTCATCTAGTGGGTTATCTGGTAAGTTAAGTTTTCTTTTTCTTTCTTTTTCTTTCTTTCTTTTTATTTTTTCAAATTCAAACTCAAGTTGTTCTTCTGTATTGTCTAGTTTTTTTAGCGATTCTCTTTGGCTGCTTAACATGTTGTTTCCCCTTTCGAGTTCCCTTTCGTTTAGCTCTTGATGTTGCTGCATATTCTGCAGGTGTTAAAGCCTTGATAGCGGCAGATGGTAAATATCTTTCTCCTGTTTCAGAAGATTTTTTACCTGACTTAGTTCGCCACTTCTGTTTAGTCCAAGACTTAAGACTTCTTTGACTTTTTTTTAGTGCCATCGTGTTTCTTCTTTAAACTTTCCTTTGCTTTTTTTGCAATCCTTGCTTGTTCTGGTTTGCCACCAAACTTGCTTCTTTGTTCCATGACCGTAAGTATCTGTATCTTTCGAGCATATGGTTTATTGATTCGTCTAACTTTTGCGACAGTAGCTCTAGCATCAGCAGGTGTGGCATATTTTATTCTAACAGTATCCTTGGGGTTTTCGTCAGTATATAAACGACGACCACTACCCTTTGGTTTTTTTCCTGTTCCTACTTTCGGGTCTCTTTTTTTTGATGATTTTGACATGTTTCTGGTCTTCCAATATTTTTTCTAAAGTTGCTGCTTGACTAGCGTGTAGCTTAGAAGCTTTCTTTAAACCTTTAATTATTTTATTTAATCTTGTTGTATAGTGAGGCATTACTTTATTCCTTTTAATGGTTTTCTTGCTTTATTAATTACAGTTCCACCTTTATTGTAACCCATTCTTTGAGCTACTTCTGGTGCTTTTTCTTTTAGTGCTCTTAGTCCAGCACCTTTTGGACCTTCTGGTATTGGTTTAGCCACGGTATCCTCCTCCTGCTTTCTTATAAGCTTTTGCTAACATTTGTGCTTTACGAGCTGACCATTGTCCTGGTCTGCCACCTTTACTACCTGCCTTTATCCTGGCAAATATTCTTTTTCTTAAAGCGGGCTTTGTATAGTTGCCTGCTTCGTTTACTCTACTTTTTGATTTTTTTGCAGCCATTAAATTAACCTCCAATACTCTGCTAGTTTTTCTTGAGAAGATTGTTTATTTTTTTCTAAGTCTTTCTTTTTATTTTTTATAACTTGAGATTTATATTTAGGTGTTCTTAATTCTTTAGCTACTGGATTTTTCATTCTATAATTCTTAAAATTCTTAAACGACCCATGTCATCTTCTAGCTCTGCTTTTATTTCTTTACATTGAACATAGATACCTTCTTGGTCTTCTCCTATTCGACGAGACACTATACGTTTTTGTTGTAAACAATCAGTCATGCCTGCAGTTGGCACATACTCTAAAACTTTGTCTCCATCTTTAATTAACATCATTGCAAATATAATTTCAATCATTAGTACGAACCATTCTTTTCTTCTAAATCTATTATTCTTTCTTCATGAAACTGTATAGT